>Ga0116227_10001100_pt1 | contig 58513 bp, 44 predicted proteins | sample S1TSphgellanicum_FD_89693 | JGI IMG/M metagenome (GOLD analysis project Ga0116227, IMG submission 89693) | Host-associated microbial communities from peat moss isolated from Minnesota, USA - S1T2_Fb - Sphagnum magellanicum MG | ecosystem: Host-associated > Plants > Peat moss > Unclassified...
CCAAAAAAAAAAAAAAAAAACCCTTGACCAAAAGAATGACGACAAAAATATTATTACATATAAGAAAGATATTAAAGACATTGCTAAACATGCATGTTATTATTGTAAAATGTTTCACATTTCAAATTCGTCTTGTTTCTAAATTATATTTTAACAATTTGCCTAATGATTTTTTAAATGAAAATAAAAAACCCTATATTTATATGTAATCATTATCGAAAGAAAATTGATTGTGGCAAACAATTGAACATGACTTTATGTGAACATATTACAAATAATCAATCGAACTTAAAATTTGTTCCAATTTAAAATAAAATTAAAGAACATTTGATTGCATCACATCTTGCATTTGCACAAATATTCCATCTAAAAGGGTATGGACAATATGAAATGCATGGAAACATTGTTAATATTCTAAAAAAATTAGATTTGGTACAAATTATATTGCCTCGATTGCCGTACGATGATAGTTCAATTTTAGTCTTTTTTGAAAAACAAATTAGAATACAAATCCATATACATGATAGGTTATGTTTATCTTAACATAGTGATAAAAGCTTTACAATAATTTTGCCAAACTCCATTATATCAAAAGTGAAAAATTTTCAATTAAACCAAACTAGCAAGATTTAGTGGAATTAACATATACAAATGAAGCTACATAGTTAGAAGAATACACGATTTATGCAATTTTAGAAATAAAAAACTAGACACGTTTGAAGAAGTAGTTAATGAAAATTGCATAGACACATTAGTGCAAAATATTTTAAGTCATGAACATGTTATTGACAACAATGAAAAATCGCTAACAATAGCTCCTGGAGAAGGTTCTCAACCTTTTGGATTATTTCATGATGCACATTTTGAAGAATATAATTTTTCAACATTATTTTATGGGCAACCAAAACCATAATTTGCATGTTCTTATCAAAAGATTATGCAAGCAAAACTGATTAATATAAATAGAAAATTTGCATATCATATAAGTAATGTATATTTTAAAACAATCAAAGTTCTAATTCATTTTATATTATCTTGTGCATGGATTCGTATTCATAAAATAAAATTCTTAGATCATGTTTTAAAAGCTAATTATGTTTCAACTAATGTAAATTTAGATAAAATATTGAAATTAAATTAAAAATATAAAGAATTAAGTCGCATAAGAAAATCTCCAAATTATTTGGATCGTCTTTATAAAGATGTGTTTACAATGATTAGGCAACTTGGCTCACCAACATTCTTTGTGACATTCACAATAGGTGTAAACAATTGGTTGATTTTTATAAAAACATTAAAATAATTATACAATTAATACATTGGTGAAAATTTGGGAATAAAAAATGATGATTCATTAAGTATTAAAGAACTTGCAAGAAATGATCCTATCACTTGTGCACATTATTATGAACATAAAATGAATAGTTTTTATAAACTTATCTGAAATACTAATTTGATATTTGGTAAAGTGAAAGATTATTTTTTCATAATCTAATTTCAATCAAGAGGTTTACTTCGTGAACATGGATTATTATGGGTACAAAATGTTCTTACATTTGGTGTTTCAAAAGATGAAAAAAATGAATGTTTTGTAGATAAATATTTAACAATTGATCAAACAATGCTTCCAATTAAAATTCATAATATGAAAATACAACAACATAAAATAAAATACAAAAAAAAACATCAACAAATTTGTCAACTTCAATATCCAAAACCACCAATGAAACATACAAAAATATTATTGCCTTTAGATGAACAAGATCATATGCCAAACCATGGGGAAATTAATATTCAAATTTATAAAAAAAACTTATCAACATGTGATTAGGTGAAGATATTTCTTTTGAACAATTTTTATTAGATTTAAAAATAGACAAAGAAACATATATTCTTGGATTATGTTACACAATTAAAAAACCAACTTTTAAAAAAAAATGAAAACCAAATGATATACATACAAATGTATTTGGCATACATGTAGGACTTTTGTGGGGAGTAAATATAGATGCACAATATATCTTAAATCCATATGCAACAACATTGTATTGTATTTCTTATTTGACAAAAATAAATAATCTGTAACTCAAGAAATGAAAATCGTATTAAACAAGTTTAAGCATGAACAAACAAAAACATTTGAACACATTAAAAAACTAGGAAATATATTTTTAAATGCACAACAAATGTCTATACAACAAGTTGTACATATAATCCATACCATTATACCATTCAACAAAATCATTTCAATTTATAAACACATGTCAACAACAAGATTAAACATTTGTATTATTACCACAAAAATAATACAAGGCTTATTTCCAAATTCTACAAAATCCATTGTAAATCATTAGTTGATAAATATATCAATCGAAATGAAAAATTAAATGATTTGTGTTTAGTAAAATTTGTAGCTAATTATGATACAAAAATAAATAAAAGATGTAGTAAAAGTAAAATAATCATTGGGTTTCATTCAATCAACATAAAAATCTAAAAAATCATTATAAAGAATTATTACTTTTATTGAAACCATTTCAAAAATTGGAGCTCAATTTGCAAAATAATTGTGATTCATGGAAATATGCTTATATGGAAGAAAAAAATGATATATATAAATGCAAAAAATTAAAAATAAAATTATATATATATATATATATATAATTTTAACCATCCAAAAATTCTAATATTGAATGTGACAATTTAGAATCACAAGTTAAAGAATACACAAAAATTTATCAAACAAATGGATGGGAAAATTTATTTTCGAATGAAATAATTGATAATGCAAATAATCCACATAAAAATATATTATTCACTAATACCAAAGAAATTGAACCATATGATGTATCATATGAAAATTTTGCACAATCAAAAAATAAAAATGTTAAAAATAAATTGTTAATGCATAATTTTTTTCAACAAATAGACAAATTCATGACATACAAAGAATTTTCCTCACATATGAAACAATTGAATAATGAACAAATAGTTATTGTTGATGATATCTCATACCAAAAAGTCAAAAACCTTACAAAACCATTTCATATTTTTCTAATAGGTGGTGCAAGGGCAAGGAAAACTTTCACCCTCATGTGTATTCTACAAAACATGTTACGATATTATACTAAACAAATTACAAATGTTGATCCCTTAAAACCAAAAATCATGAAATTGGCATACATAAGAAAAACAAGATTTAACATTAATGGCACAACAATACATTTTGTACTTGCAATTCCATTGAATAAAAATCTAACAGAAGTTGATGCATTAAGTGATGAAATTTGGGACATTTTTATAAAAACATATGATCAATTTTGTTTGCTTGTTATAGATGAAGTATCTTTGGTAATAGAATGTTATCTTTCATTGATCATAGACAACATATTATAAAAACAAGTCCATAATGAATTTATGGGTGGATTAAATGTAATAATGATTAGTGACTTCAATCGAACACCCCCTATTTGAAATTTCATGGATTTTCAAACCAACCCTAAACCCTGAACCCTAAACCTTTGAAACACATTAGGTGAAACATGCACATTCATAGCATGTGATGTTCATACTAAAACATGCCCTTCTCATTTTAAATTACCAAATTTACCATCTCAAACGACTAATTTACATTACAAAATTTTGGTTAAGAATAAAATGTTAGTGGAACTATGTGCAAGGAATCATGAAACATCTGATGGTCTTATGAATGTTGCTAATGGGATTTTTGAAGATTTTCCAAAAACTATTTCAAAATCTTTTGTTTGGATACATTTTCATAATCCTCGTATTAGACATAATACATGAATTAAAAATTTACAAATCTATGATGAATTCCCAGGGCTTGACAAACAATGGACACCAATTGAACGTAAAATTGCCAAAATACAAATAGGTAGTAATCCTTCCCACACTATCACGAGAATTCAATTCCCAATTCAATTAGTTGTAGCACGAATTATACATTGTTCACAAGGGTGACTCTTGATTGTTTAACATTTGATTTGGCCAGAGTGACAAAACATGGTCTAACATATACTACATTATCAAGAGTTTGTTCAAAAAAAAAATGTATTTATTTTCTATGTTATTGAATAAATTTTTTCAAGTGGATCATCTTGTTCAAGAATAAATGTTTCGATTAAAAACAAATGCACAATACAAACTTGCTATTGTTTGTTTAAAGTCCTATCGTTCAAAAATTTTAATTGTAGAATTTTTTAATACTTGTTATTTAACATTAGATTTTGAAGATGTCCTTACAAATCCAAATTTATTAGCATCACATATTCTTTGTTTAAATGAAACAAGAATAAGAAATGTTCATTTAAACTCAAAATTTTATAATGTTTTATCACAAAAGTTCCATATATTATCATGTTATGATGAACATGGTACTATGGTACTTTATGATGACAACGTGTCATTGACAAAAATCACAACAATCACAAATTCTGGTGTTGAAATTATCACCGCATTTTTTTATGACAACACTAGACAAGCATTATACATAATTGCAATATATAAACCTCTCCAAATGCAAATGTCACATTTTAATTCTATCTTAGAAAACATTGTACAAAAAATGCTTTCACATTGTCCAACTGAAATAATTGGAAATCTCAATATAGACTTTTTAAACAAAAATAAATCAATCATCAACATTATAAGCATTTATGAATAAATATAAATAAAAACTCACTTTTATAGAAATCACCACTATTAATGATACACAAATAGATCACATATTGAGAAATGCACCAATACGACAATGTCATTCTAAAATGACACAAGCAAATTGGATAGAACATAAACCCATTTATTTTGCTTTCAAATTACCCGATTATGTTCCCCAATTTGTATTACCACACAATACCACAAAATGATTTGATAACACATAAATGCACATACACACAAACACATACAAATAAATCACAAAATAATATATGTACTTTCATACATACATAAATGCACATGTACAACATCTTATCTATTGGCAGGGCTAGCGCGTTTGTGATGCCTTGTTTTGTTTTGTCTTGTTTTGCAGTTTTGAGATCCACCGAACTGGGATGCTTCCGATCGTGTTCTTGGTGTCTCTGGAAAGCTCTTGATGAGCAGGGGTGCATGGGCTTGGTTCCATGAGATTTGGACTTGTGGTGCAAAAGTTTTTGAATATTGAATGATTTCTTCACTGAAAATTCAATTAAATCATAGCTGAAAAGTTTGGAGGAATCGGAATGTGCCTTTGGTGTTGTTGGAAAGATCTTGATGGGCAGGATTTAATAATGGTATTTATTTGGTATGATTTAGATTCAGAATGTGAGAGATATCGATTTTTAAGTGATTTCTGACGCTGAAAATTCAAATAAATTCCAAAAAAACCAGGTTTTGGAAGGAAAAATCAGTTGAGGATGTGATAACACTTGGGCCAATGGCACAGGCCACACTCATAGTATAGAAGGATGCTTAAATTTTTTTCCATAAAGAGTAAAGACTTGGAGAATTTTTCCTAGTGTATTTGGAGGCCATGTTGTAAACTCTAATTTATCATCTCCTAATGGAAGGAAGGGGTTGTTTATTTCAGTCTTGACGTGGGTTCTTCCATTTTCTACAAATCTTGAACTTTTTCTAGAGCATCTTTGTGCAACGTATTGGCCTCAAAGGAGGGTATTACTAGACTTGTGCTGAGTCTCGGCCATCATCTCATGCAGGTCCTCCTCCCAGTAATACCCTTATCCTGGCCTGAAAGATATGATTTCAACCTATACAAAGGATTTTTTCATTTTAAAAATGGCAAAACTTTGCCATTTTTTTCAAAGAAAAAATAATTATGATAAGTTCCAGTACGTAGCAAAGAATACAGAAGGATTCTTGTTTCTCCTACTTTCATATCTAATATCTAGCCAAATTTGGCTAAACTATTTTCTGGATGGTAGCCACCTTTGCTACATCACAAAATTCCTTTCAAAAAAACACTGCTCAGACCATAGCACAAGATTGAACATTAAACAAGAAATTTCGAATTTCAAATTTCTGATGTTTTGTCAGTAGCAAGCATCCCAAGAGAGATTTAGCAACAAATGGGGATATGTTCCTATAACTTGTCCAAACATTTTATTATTATTATTTTTTAAAATGCTACCAACCAAAATCTGAGTCCAAAATGTGGCGAATTTTTTTCAAAATATTTAATTAAAAAAGAGGGAATATGTGATTTTTAAAAATTATATATTTTATTATTTCACTTTTGTGCGAGATTTCGCACCCAAAAAAAGAAAAAAGATGTGCCCAATATAATAAGCCCACAACAAAAAATAATTAATTAAATAAGAGATGGGTTTCAGGCAGCAGTCAGTCAGAAAGCAGCCAAACAAAGACAGAGTTTTTGAGGCATAAATGAGTTTTTGAGGCATCTCTTGAATAACCACATTTGTCTTCATGTTCTTGTTGAGAGAGTGCTGTCAAATTTGTCATGCTGGAATCCGGGGATAGTAGATGCCATGCAATCTTCCACTCCATTCTGCTCTGCACAGATTGATTGATTGATTGATTGATTTCCTTCAAAGTTGCAACTGGATGGATTGGATTGATTGATGGCCTGCTTCTAGCATGATGCAATTTCACAAATTCAGGCAGCCTGTTTTTCCTCTTCAATTAAACAACCCTACAAATCTTGAATGCAATAGGGAGACCTGTGCACTTGTGTCTGCACTGTATACAGATAATGGGTTGGGAGGAGGAGGAGGAGGGTGTTGGTGAGGGAGATTTGGGTATAAACACATATTGTTGAGCACTTTTACTAAGTATATAAGTTTGTGTGAAAATCCAATATTTTCCTTAATGAACTGGATTTTTTTTTCGAATTATTGAATTTCCAATGACAGAGAATATTGTACCTATGACTGATTTTCAGCACAAAATAATTTGCAAAAGGTCTAGCTGAGAAAAGAGAGAATTTTATTGATATTTATCAAAAATGTTGAGAGTTGAAAACCATTGGATTATTATTACTAATGCACAACACAAGATGTATTTTACATACTCATCCTCAAACTTTTGAAATTGTGGAAAGTTAAGTTTGAAATTGCCAAACCTCCTTTTCTGAAATAAACAAATATGCAGCCAAGAAGTGCCAAACATCAATCCTAAATACCCATACTCAAAATTCAATAATTCTTGCATGGAATTGCAGGTCTAAAGTCTAAACATTATGGAATCACCTGGATGCACACCTTCTCATAAAAGGCTTTCCAGCGGTACCAAGAAAACAGAGCGGCCATGGTTAGGGAGATCTCAACATGAGAAAACAAACAGGCTAGCTTGCTTAATAGGCAGTAGTATAATTTGGTCCTAAGACTGAATTTGGTCCTAAGACTGAATCCTTTAGTGGGGGAAGTGGGGGTTGAGTTCAATTACTCACTGACAGAGTCATCTAGTGAATTTTTATCATCAGCTGGGCTGAGTGCTGGACAGAACATTTTTATTCTAATTTTTAAAAAATGGGCGGGACAATTGTTATTCAGTGTCAGTTGATGGTGATCAAAAGAAGCATATGGGTTTGTTGTTTTTGCTCCTTATTTGTTTTCTTGCAGGTTATGAGCACAATGGGTTTTTATTATTGACAATGCTCACTATGTTTGTGGTTCTTCTTTGAGTGAGCTTTTTGTGGTTTGTTGTTTTTGCATTGTGTTTTCGTTGGACGTCAATCAAGGAGGGAGCTGAAGTCAAGGATAAGTACTACTAACTTCTGAGATAGACACAATTAAGTTTATTCAGAGCTTTCAGTAGTGAAAGTTTTTTTGGGTGGAATTGTTTTCTTTTCTTTAGCTAAGGTTGTGTGTGATGAATGAGATGAATGCCCTGTTATGAGAAAAACATTTCTTCGGTGAAGGCTATGTAAATTTTGCTTCCCCATGAGCCTCTTTAGGAGAGATGCAGTTTAGAAACAAAACTAAGGGTCGATGATTAGGGAGATGATGAAATGCTTTAGGGATTTCATCAACAATCACTTTGGCAAATCAATCGTGTTGTATGGGGATTGTGGGGTGATCAGATTCGGAGAGGTGGTGTTGAGGAAAAGAGTACCCAATTTCTTTGGGGCCTTCAAATTCATGTCTTGTTCTTGTAGTCTAAGTTTTTATCGGGAGTCCAGTGCAAAAAACAATTTAATTGTTTTTATCAAACTTCCTAAACTAAATTGTGTAAAGAGTTGAATTTGGCATTCTTCGGTTTAGGAGTCATCATCATCAATTGTTGGGAATGGTTAGTGTTATGGTGTTTTTGGGGTTTGTGAAATCAACAAAGTTTTAAACTCTTGCTGTTGGAGAATGCCACATGTGGTCAGTTGAATTCATGAGAGTGAAATTGGAGCAATTTGATCTCCAGAGACCCATAGATTGAACTACATCATGGACTAATAGACTTTCATGTAGAAGCTTTGTGTATATCATCTTGTTTCCAAGGAATTACTTTTGTGGAATGAGTTGATAACTCATGTTAAAGGGGAATTTGTTACCCCGGTCTTGTCATTACACTCTATTCACCGTGAAAGTATTTTTTAAAAGATCTTTGGACACTAGAAGAAAAGCCTTAAATTGTGACTGGGCTATGCAATTATTTTTCAGTTGCAAGCCACATTTTGTAATTTTTAAAAAAAAAGTTGCCTAAAACTAATCATAAGTGTAAATTAATTGTAGATAGTGGTGACATCATGATAACATCATCAATCCATGGATGCACATGGAAAATTTTTATATGGCTTCATCCAACATATAAAATATTTCATGGTATGGCCATTTTTTATTAATTTGCAACTATTTCTATTGCAATCAATGATTTGCCATATGAAGCTCCTTAATGTTGACACATGTTGACATTTGAATCCATTTAATTTTTTTCTTTTGTAATTGAAAAAAAAAAAGGAGACCTGATCTAAGCCATTAGATTCATATGTTTAGATGGTATTAGATTGTGACATGTGGCACAATATATCTAGATTAAAAAAAGTCATTTTGACATTTGGTTTTGATTTGATCACTTAATCATATTGAACACGTCCAATTTGATTGGTGGTTTTTTTTATTGACCATAAATTGGTTTTTTAACTAATCAAATTGGACAAAAAAATTGGGTAGCCAAAAAAAATCAATTTTAAAATATAAAAATATAATAAATAAATAATAGGCAACTACCTACCTACCCACCCATGACTTACCAACCGACCATGGCTTCCTAGCTACCTCTACACAACTCACCTAAGTACTATACATTTACACACGTACAAGGTATATATACAAATATACATACTTCACATAATATATGTTGGTAATGGGGATTAAGAACCTTGGTCTCTTTGACATCACATCAATGTTTTGGCCATCAAACCATCGCATCACTTTGCAAAACAATATGATACCAAATTCATTTAACATGTTTATTTGAACTTCATGATTTTTTTTGTCAATACGTATAACAACATTTGAACTTCAATTTTTTTCATTAGTAGGTAAAAAGGAACACTTGAGTAGATTTAACCAATTTTGAGAAAGGGGGAAAGGAAAGATAAAGGATTGTGGAGGATGAAACAAAGAAGGTGATAAAACAAGGACAAATTTGGGAATGGAACAAATACCAAAGATATTAAACACCTCATAATGAGCATTGCTCAACACAAAAAATGGCCAACAATGTTTGAACGTTTGGTTTTTGCTACATGGTTTAACTATTTTGATCATGCCACATATGTTAATTTTTTTAAAAACATGTTCCTTCTTGGTGGTTGAATGTATACTACCAGTTGGTAGTTTTTCTCCTATGAAAAAAGTGTTGGGACTGAATTAAGCTTGCAATGATAAAACATGTAAAATAATGACATAATGGCATGTTTTGGCATAGAACCATGCATGGCACAAAAAGACAAGTTCAAAGTGTGTTGGATAGAGCTCATGGGTAGTACTCAAGTTAGTAGTACTAAAGTTTTATTGGGTGGAATTGTTTTCTTTTCTTTAGCTAAGGTTGTGTGTGATGAATGAGATGAATGCCCTGTTATGAGAAAAACATTTCTTTGGTGAAGGCTATGTAAATTTTGCTTCCCCATGAACCTCTTTAGGAGAGATGCAATTTAGAAACAAAACTAAGGGTTGATGATTAGGGAGATGATGAAATGCTTTAGGGATTTCGGGAACAATCATTTTGGCAAATCAATTGTGTTGTATGGGGATTGTGGGGTGATTTGATTTGGAGAGGTGGTGTTGAGGAAAAGAGTACCCAATTTCTTTGGGGCCTTCAAATTCATGTCTTGTTCTTGTAGTCTAGGTTTTTATCGGGAGTCCAGTGCAAAAACAATTTAATTGTTTTATCAAACTTCCTAAACTAAATCGTGTAAAGAGTTGAATTCGGCATTCTTCAGTTTAGGAGTCATCATCATCAATTGTTGGGAATGGTTAGTGTTATGGTGTTTTTGGGGTTTGTGAAATCAACAAAGTTTTAAACTCTTGCTATTGGAGAATGCCATAGGTGGTTAGTTGAATTCATGAAAGTGAAATTGGAGCAATTTGATCTCCAAAGACCCATATATTGAACTATATCATGGACTAATAGACTTTCATATAAAAGCTTTGTGTATATCATCTTGTTTCCAAGGAATCACTTTTGTGGAATGTGTGCAGTTGTTTCTTCATCATTGATAACTCATGTTAAAGGGGAATTTGTTACCCCAGTCTTGTCATTACAAAACTTGAGTAGATTTAACCAATTTTGAGAAAGGGGGAAAGGAAAGATAAAGGATTGTGGAGGATGAAACAAAGAAGGTGATAAGACAAGGACAAATTTGGGAATGGAACAAATACCAAAGATATTAAACACCTCATAATGAGCATTGCTCGACACAAAAAATGGCCAACAATGTTTGAATGTTTGGTTTTTGCTACATGATTTAACTATTTTGATCATGCCACATATGTTTATTTTTTTAAAAACATGTTCCTTCTTGGTGGTTGAATGTATACTACTAGTTGGTAGTTTTTTTCCTATGAAAAAGGTGTTGGGTCTAAATTAAGCTTGCAATGATAGAACATGTAAAATAATGAAATAATGGCATGTTTTGGCATAGAAACATGCATGGCACAAAAAGACAAGTTCAAAGTGTGTTAGATAGAGCTCATGGGGGGGTATTTATTATTTTATAGCAAATATTTTATGAGGGAGGAGATCCAATTCATAAATTTTTTTTCCAAAGCTTTTTCAAGGAGTTTCTTTTGCTTAAAATCTTTTTTAAAATTTAAAACCCTTGTATAATATTTTGATGGCTAAGAATAAAGTAAAAGGGTAATTGTGAGTACGAGAAATTTAAAAGAGTTAAAATTGGGGGTGATGATAAATAGGTTGATTGTGGTGTTGAATCAAGTTAAAGAGCTTATATAGGGGATCGAGGCATGATAAAGTATCCCAAAAAATTAGTCTTAAGATAATTTTTAAAACAATATCTTTTCAACATTAACATTCACAAATATATTAAAATCTTATTTAAGTTGCATTTTGAAATCATTAAGCATTACATTGAGTTTATTATAAGTTGAACATAAAGCTTGAAGAAATTTTATATAGGAAAAGTGGATGAAAAGTGTGTTCAAAATTGGTTGGTTGTTTATACCACTAGGCCTTTATCAACTTGAAAGTATAATAATTATAATTGATGCCTTAATTTCATGTACTTGTAACTCTAAAAAATTGTACTTAAAATGCATATTAAAACATGTGGTTATTCAATATTATGTAATGAAGTCAAAGAACTTATTGTCGATCATTGACTTAAATAATATTCATGGATTTAATATATTAAGATATATTTTATGGATACTTTCCAAAAAAATAGCAAGTGTCTTTAATTGTCATATTTTACCATGCTTATGTTCTAGATAAAGTAAATAAGAGGTTGGAAAGAGGGTGTCATTTTAACATTGTAGGATTGCAAAGGTAAACTTGTGAATGCATATAAATAAGTTTGAACCAAGAGAAAGTTCATCTTGCAAATTAAATTAAAAATATGTTGAAGTTGCAAGGAAGCATAAATCAATACATAAATCTTTGAATGTTAATGTTTTTAAATTACATGAGTTGGGTAAACCCATCCTTGGGGTGCTACCACTAGGAATGTTAGCCCCCAAAATTTGGGGACCCACCCAACTTCAGAACAACATCGGATTCATTTAAGGAAAACTTTTCATTTTAAATTCTATGTCAAAAGATTACCCAAGTCGTGTAGAATTTGAAACTTCAATTAGATTGACAAAAAATAATAACATTTCAAATTAATGGTCAAGGAAAAAACTTTATGAAAATAACACTTAAAGCTAATTTGTTTGAAAACACAAAAATAATTTTTTTTTTTTCATTTTTGAATGCTTTTAATTTCTAGAAGGGCTTCAAAAAAGTCCTAATTTTATTTTGTTTAATAGATAGTGAATTAAGACAACCACAAATTTTTGAGCAATTTTCAAAGGTCGAAACTAGGAGGTTTTGAAGGGCCATTGCATTCATGTCTATAAATTTGTAGTAATTCTCATTATTTTGTTTCAATAAATATTTGAGTCATACCGTAATGTCTATAATTGATAAACCAAAAAGAATGACTTATAATGGTGCAATGTGACGCTTAATGATAAAAGGTTAGGAAATTCAAGAACACATGTCATGAACATTTTTGAAATACAAATTTCTTACTTGTGTAACCTAGGTAGGTGTTTACAAACTTTCCATATTATATACATAGGTGGGGGACACAAAGCCCATGTGTTGCAAATCAATAGTAAAAAGGAAAATAAATTAAAAATTAAAAATTAAAATAAATTAAATTGGTTCCACCATTCCTTGAATTTTGGTGAGGTGGTTCTTAGTGATACCACCCAAGGATAGGTTTTCCCGATTCAAAATATTTATTAGTTGAAAAAAAAATTAAGTTAAAGCTTGAATGTAAAGGAAAGGAAAATAAAAGAATAGGAAGGTTTTGGGTTCATGCATTAATAAATAATTATGTATTATAAAGGGGAGTGGACTTTAAAAACAATCAAGTTTCTTGGAAAGGTTGAAAATATAATGTAGTAAGTAAATAAGGATTATGAAGGAATCAATTTGAATTCAATTTCCATTGTTGAGATGATTTTAAAAGTAATGAATGAAATCATTGCATGTGGAACAAGGGGAAAAAAAAACTTACAACTTCGGTTGAGATAAAAGATTGAATTCCTAATATAAATTAAAGAAACAATATGAAGTCAAGCAACTCATTGAATTTTTACCATGTCAAGGGATGATAATTAGTTCTAACATCTAGGTGCCATGACAAGGATCTCATGGCTATAAATCAAAAGGTTAAAAAAACACCACCAATGTAAGTGCCAGCTTTGTTGTCACAACCTTAAGTTGAGCTTGCAATTGATTTTTAGGAATGGATATTTTTCCCATGATGGAATTGAAACAAAGGCTTGATAAGAAGTGGGCCAAGAGTAAGTTTGAAACATATGTAGTGTAGGCCAAGAAGAATGAAACATTCACTCATACAAAGTGAATGAGTTTTGTCAACTCCTAAAACCCCCAACAAGAATTTTCATTTTGGGAATTTAGAGTCCTTGATAGTCCCAAATGTTCAAAGTAAGGCTTGAGTGATCAAAATTTGTCTAAATTGAATGTTGTTTTCTCATTGGAAAGGTAATCAAAATTTCTACAACAAATTGGGCCCACATTTCCAAAATCGAGGTTGAAAAAATATTATAAATTAGTATATTCATTCCAAAATGTCTCATGTGTTTTTATAATAATATATTTAAAACATTTTCCCATAAACACATTAGAAAATTTGTAACATTATTACAAATATTTATGTTAAAACATGAAAATTCCAACATTGGTTACAATTATTATGGCTCTTATTAATGTGACCATATTAATTACAAGGATAGAATGCATTGATCAATACCACCAACACTTTTGAATTTAAGATGTGAATAATGTTGTAGGATATTTGGTATCGATGTTATTTTGGTGGCAAAATTCCACCATTTGACATTTTTTTTCAAAAAAAATCTTTCAAATATTCCTTTCTTTCAAAACAAAAAACATAATGCCATGTTTGTCCACATTATTCAAGCAAATCACCAGGATATAAAAATAATTTAATAAATTTTTTTTTTCATAACTAGCTTATAACCAAACATGAATAAATCTCCTTGTGGATGATTGTTAGTGTGGTAACATCACAAAATTGAAACAAAATTGTTTGGCTTACACTTAAAGTTAAATTATGATTGATGAAAAATACAAATGTTATGAAAGGAAAATATTAATCAACCAAATATTCAAATTGGAAATCATTTTTCGGTTCCATTAATGTGTACAAGAATGATTCAAAACCTTGAAATCAGTAATGTTATTTAATTCATTTGGATCACTTGTTATTATCAAATTGACATTTAAATTCAATTATCCAAATTGAATAAATTGCATTTTGTCTTTTATGTTTCCTTGTTGTAATTTTATTAAGTAGCAATGATGCTAATATAAACTATGGAATCAACAATGCCAAATGTAATCAATGGTAAACAAAAAAAAAAAGTCAATTGGTTTTTTAATTATAAAATTTTATATCGCCAAATATAATATCTAATTCATTTGTGTCAATTACAAGGCTATTCAATATATAATGTAGCACCTATTAAATGCTTTCAAAAAGGGTTTGTGATCATGAAATCAATCAATAATATCAAAACAAACCTTCAAATGTTTTTGATGGAAATCATTGTTATGGGGGCAAGTCACGACATCAATCACATCCATGTTCATGTCCAAAGACCATTCATTTACAATAAAGGAGGACATAAAGCCTTTTTCATCTATAAATTTTAATGTTGGAACATTGCTTACTTGCTTCCAAAAGAAAAAAATACATTGCAAAGTTTGCCAATTAAGCTTGCACAATAGTCTTTTCATGTGTAAGGCATATAAACCTTCAAAGATGGAAAGAGTGGCAAGTCTAAAAAATGTAAGATAATTCCATGTTCAAAATCATTGTTTTGTAATGTATAAATTGATTACTTTTGAAACAAACTATTTTACTTGTTAGATTACCTTATGCCACTTTAAATTATATTTCAAAAAATCTAAGTTAATTCCATGTTTAAAATCATTATTTATTAAAAAATTAGGGCATGAAAAAACGCCATCATTTTTTCATCATGGGGAAGGTTTCCATGTGGATCCCTAGGTTTTGGGGCAAAGGAATTCAAATTCCCACTCTTGTTCCATGTAAAATGGATGGTGTGTCCATTAAAAACATTTTAAAATTATATTCTTGTTCCATAGCTAACCACAATGGTTAGATGTGTACTAACCATCCACATGTGCATATATCTACCTAGAAGTCACCAAATCTTTTTAAACATTTCAAATGCTAACCACAAAAGTGGTTGTCATGCCATTTTTTGGATGAATTTTACACCATAGTTTAAGTGAAAACTAGTTTGTTCTACCAAAGATGAGCTAGATGGTGGAGGTTTGAAAATCCTTGCAAAAAGGAATTGATGTCTTTGGTTGGCCATCCGCATTGAATTGACTAGAAGATGAATGTTCATGATTGGCCAACCACTCTTGTTAACCCATGTTTGTAACTTTTAACTAATAATTACATATGTAGCATGGAAGTTTTCATGTTCATGGGTGGGGGAGGAACAAAAATTTATAATTTAGACTAGATGTTAAAACTTGTGATATGTGGATTGTATTCTTCCTATTGGTGGAGATACTTTCACTTGTTACACAACTACATCATAAATAGTAACCACATACATTGCCTATCTATTTGCCTTTGGGATTTATTCACATGTATATAGTGGTAATTATTTAGATAATTGTGAAACAAAAGTACTAGGGTTTACATGATAGCCTAGGGTAAAAGAATACAAGGGTGGATAGAAATGGCAAATCACAATCCCTTTTGGAAGTCCATAATTTTTTTAAAAAATAGTCATTAAATTGGGCTGTAAATTAGGATTGTTAAATGTTTTTGGCTAGACCTTACATGTAGCTATGTGGGATGACAAAAAGATAGTGTGGGAAATTCCAAATTTATGTCGCACATATTTTGTGTTGAACTCTCTCGAAGGACATTTAAGGTTTGAAGATTAAAACTTCTTACGCCAAGTCTTTGCCACATGGGTCCTAACTATGTCCATCATTTGTTGATCATCACGAGTTGTTGATGAATGTGGGAAATTCATGTTGGAAAAATGGCACACATAACTCCTTATAGCAATAACAAGTCAAATTACTTAGGTAGAAAGGTAAAAGTTGAGCACGAACCCAACAATTTGAAGGGTAGTTTTTTGAAGCCCACAAGGTTTACATGTCCTTTATATGCTAAGGTTCTAGAAATAGGTGATGTTAGTCTTATCTTTCATAAAGAGTTTGTGAAGATATATGGGCTTTCTACAAAGGGCATGAACCCAAAGAGGATTAGGATCCCTAGAAATCTAACAATTGAAAAGGTTTTTAAAAAAAATAGTCCAATATAGAACAAGAATGGTCATAGTTATGTGCGTATTAAAAATCATGTCTTGATAGCAAAAGTTGAAAGGTTATGGATGTTTATTCATTATTGAGCTTGTGTTCTTACTACAAGGATTGTGTCTTTGGGCTTTGCCAAAGAGATGGTGATGGAGCTTAAAGGTAAAAGGATGAATTGGGTGTTGTACACCAAATGGACAAACCAAGAGCAACAACGGTGAAAGAAGGGTATTCTAGAAGTGTTGAATGATGAAGAGGGTGACATAGAGCCAACACATGAGCATCAAAGAAACTAGCGTCCAAGCAACACTTGCACATAAGCAATGCTTGACAAATTGTCATGTTATTTGGAGTTTTCGGACAAGTTGGTGGCTAATCTTGAAGAGAATGAATGTTTGAATATGCAAACAAAAGAAGACATCAAGACCACAAGCATGAAAGCCCAGGGCTTGATGGAAGGGTTCATGAATAACCTTGTGGCTGGGAAGGACAAGCTTTCATTGTTGATCTTGAAGTTGGAGGGGTTGGAGGCTTCTACCACTAGAAAAAAAACACCTATTTTCAACTGGCCTTTACAACTAAATTTTAGTCGCAAACAACATTTGTGATTAAAATCCCCTTAGTCACCTTGGACAAGTCGCATGTGATATTAATCACAAACGACAAAAGGTATTGGATGAACAAAAAAATCAACAAATACAAATTAATCCTTTGATTCCATTGTATACGTATTGTCACATGTGACTAAGATGCGACTATTTTGATCATTATTGAGGGAAAAATGATGTCCTACCATGTGTCCCAATATTTAATTATTTGAAATAAATAATAATAATATTTTGAAATAATATGGGACGTTCAAATCACATGCTTGGATGGTTTATATTATGGCACGTGGTCCAATGTAAATATGCTACATGACATAAAAAAATAAATTTAATACAAAATACTAATATTAGGTTGGTAGGCACTTAAGTAAGTACATAAGTAAATGCTTACAAACTTAGGCTAAATACCTACCTACCTACCTACTTATTTAGGTAAAAAAGTAGGTAATTAGGTCTTACCTTTTAAAGCAAAATACCTATTCATATAGGTAGGTATTTAGGTAAGTAAGTACATAGGTCAATTTAGGTGGGTAGGTCGAACTAAACACTTATTTAGTTAGGTAGATAAGTAGGTTGGGGAAGTAGGTATTTTAAAATTGTGCATAATTTTATTTTATTTTTGGGTTAAGCCTTTTGAATGACTCATCTCATGTGCACACATTTTTTAATGTGGAATTGGATGACCACACTTCTTGTTTATATAGTGATCAAACTAGGAATGGAAAACAAACAATGTGGGATAAGTTTGAAGTTGTAACTTCTTCACAAACTAAGTTGCAACTTCAAAGCTTTTTTCATGCCTTTTTCCTTAGTTTTTAAATTTCCAAGCAATCCAATAACATGGCTCACTAGATAATTAGATAATCATTTAATTAATAATGATTAAATTTAACATATGTTAAAAATATAAACTATGCATTACAAATATTACTAACTAATTCATTATCAACTATTTAAACAAGTAATAACGTTTTAATATTTAACTAACTAGTTCTCTAGTTATTCACAACTTGTCAATACATAACTCATACATAAATAAATAATTAAAATATTTAAAAATATTTGTTCACTTTTAAAAATCTGGTCGAATTATAGATAATATAATTAATGATTTTTTAAAAATTACTATATTTAAAAATAACTATTATAAATATTTATTTTCAAATTTAAAATAATGAACTAATAATTGCTATTAGAAAATAAATTCTTACACAAATTATTTATTTAAAATGTAACATTAAACTAATTACTATAATTATTATATAATTACATTTATTATTGTAAAAATTGTTATTGATCAAGTAAATGTTTTTTCCCATTGGTAATTAATAAGTATGAATACAATAATCTACTTAACATATATTAATATTTTATAATTATTGTAATATTACTAAAAATATATATTTATCATAAATAAGTAATTAAATTAAATTTTATTTAAATAAATAATTGTATAATAATTCTTACAATTATAGTCATTACAATAATTACTTTAACTACATTATTTAAAAATTCAAAATTTTAATTCAGATTTAAAGTTGGAAATTACAGATTGTGAATAATTATGTTCAATTAAAAAATAATTATGAAATTAATATAATTAATTATTATCTGAAATAATCACAATGATTTAAAAGTAATTAAACATCAATTACAGTAATTGATTTATTTTACTATAAGAATATAAATTATATAATATAACACTTATGTTGTAACAATTACTATTAAGTGTAATTTATAATTGATAAATATAATCATATATAAATATTTATAAAAGTGATATATTATGAATAAGTAGTTACAAGAAATAAGTACTTTAGTTTACTATATTAAATTCCATGTAGTTATGGTCATCACATTAGTTATTTTAATTAAATTATGATTATTCTATAAACTTTAATAAGAATTACATTTATAAATTATAATAATAAATTAAATATTCAAGTATTATCATTCTAACTTACAAATAAATGAAGTATTTACAATGATTTTATGTCACCGTAGAATTATTATTATTATTATTTTGAAATATTAAAAAAATTCTGTAAATAATTAAATAATGAGTAATACATACAATTATTTTAGTGTATATATTTTAAAATAAAATAATTATAGCAACTTTGCTCATTATTTTAAGATTATTATAAAATTCTGAAATAAAAATCTTAACTATAGGACATAACTTTTCGATTAGGATACAAAATATTATTATTATTAAAACATAAATGTCTCAAATAAAATAGTTATTTTCTATGATTTGGAACTATCATTTTAATTAATGTGAAGATTTATGTTGTAATATCATTTATTCATTTTACATAAATAGTAATAAATATTAAGTAAAGTAATTTATTATAATTATTTTAAAATTTTCAGTAAAATTATTTAAATTTTTTATGACATAATAACAATTATATATTGTAAGTACATAATTAAGTATTATAATATAATGGAATGTAATTTTTACATTTATAATAATTTAATTAATTAATTTAATTATAGTGGGAATATTTTTATTTTAAAAATTATTTAAAAATAAAAATTATGAGCAATTAAGCTTAATTATAAATTATGTGTCTATTATAATTAATGTAAACATAAAGTAATTATTATGATTTTAAAAATAATTATATAATTAAAATAATTTCATGTTAAAAATTTTAGTATAATAGTCTATGTTGGAATATATTTAAGTTATTTGAAATTATAAGTAGTTTAATGTAATGAAATTAGTATAATTATAATAATCATATGAATGATTTTAATTAGAATAAAAATACTATGAATATTAAGTTTAATCATAAATCAAATCATTATTATAATTGATGTATATATACATATATTAATTACGACTAAACACCACTTCACTTACAACTAATGAGGTTTTAGATGGTTACTTTTGGATGAGAAATCCAACCCATATATAAATGTAAACCAATTTAGTCACAAGCTAGTCATAGGTGATTCAATTGATGTTAGCATGATGTCGCATTAGTTGTAGAGGGCAAAAATTTAATTACAAATACCAAATAGTTGTAAATGCATTGGTCACATATTGGCTTTTTTTTTATAATGTGCTAAGACAACATATGAGTCACCGGAGGCTTTGTAGATGCAAGTTGAATCCTAGAAGGCTTTGGTTAATGCTTTTCCAACTTTTGCTAATGATGGGGTTAAAGAATGTGAGAGAGTTTATGAAGATTTTAAGCGGATTGGTAGTAGATTGTTTACTTTAGATTATAAAATCATTATTACAAAAAGGAACCAGGATGGTGCAAGGTCCTTGTTTTCCTCAATTCAAAGTGGTTTAGGTTGGAGAAATGTATGTTTGCCATTACCTACTAATTTGGTTGAAAAAAATGATGTTAGGTTTCAGGAATGTCTCATGGTTGAGCGTTGCCCTTATTGTGGGCTCTGATTTGCTCCTATGTGGGTAGGCAAACTAACTTATTGCAAGCATATTTATCATTGTTGGTGTGTAACCATTCATTTTGTTCTTCTTCAAAGTGCATAAAGGTGGGGTGTGAGGAGGAAATGCATGAGATGTGGTGGAGTTTCGTAGGAAACTCGGGACTTCTCCAATTTTTTACATTAGTTTCAAGCTTTTGGTTCAAAACCAAAGTTCCCACCAAAGGTCGAGTTTTCTCCTAGAGGTAAAGTTTATGCCATAAGCATTTCAATATTGGTTATCTGTGCAATAGTAAGTACATCAAACATGTGTGAAGTTCTTAGTGATATATGTTTATAATTGTTTTCCCAAATCATCCATTTTAGTTGCAGAACTTCATAAAATGGAGTTTTTTCAATAACAATTCATATGAGTCCTTAGAGTTGGCCTTATGCATCCATAATTATTTTCACTAATTCATGTTAGTCCTTGGTGTTAATCATGTGCATCCATAAAATTCCATTGAAACTCCATAATTTGTGTTTATAGAAGTCCCCAATAATCAATAAATGTCAATAGATGTCCCTAACATTGTCACATTTGTTTATTTGTCTCCATAGAAGTCCACAAATAGTAACCCTAAAGTCCTTGGTGTTAACCATTTGCAGCCATAAAAGTCCATTGAAACTCCATAGTTTGTGTTTATAAAAGTTTCCAATAGTCAATAGATGTCAGTAGATGTCCTTAACATTGCTACATTTGTTTATTGGACCTCCATAGAAGTCCAAAAACAATAACCTTAAAGTACTTGGATATTTCCAAATGTCCATTTGTGTCTATATTTAAGTATGTAATAGTCAATGTGTGTCAATCAATTTGCTTATTATGTCCACAAAAATCCATTATAGTAATCCTAAAGTCTTCAAATCTTTTTAATGTCCATTGAACTAACTTAGAATGACAAATTTGTCCCTATAAGTCCTTCATATTGTTCACAATTCTTCGTCATTCCTTGGTTGTACATAAAAGTCCAAAAGAAAAAAATGACTACCATTTGGTGTGCATTGAAGTTCTCTAAAGTTACTATTTGATTAGAAGTTGGCTACATGGTTGTACATGATATTTTAACCATTGCAATGATTGAGTTGGCCTTTGATACATTGTAGAAACTCATTTCATGAACCAACCAAAAAGGGCATCGATGTCCTTTTCAGAAGTTCAACGCCCCATTCTACTAGCTCCAAATACGGCAAATTGTTATCACAATATCACTCCACACATTGGCAATTTCCATGTGAATCCCAAACCTATAGATGACAATGAGCTTGTAGAAGTTTCAATTCCCAAGAAGTCAAAAGCTTTAGCAATTCTGCCCTCGAATTCTAAACTAGCAGGGGTGACAATTGTTGACAACAACCTAGAGCTGAAATGTTCAAGTCCAAGCAAGTTGGAAAATCTGGATGTTGTTATTAAATATCATAGCTTGAGTGATGTAAGATTAGAGCACATTGATGATGAATTGGTAAAAGACCATGATGAATAGGATGAGCTTGAAAAGCTTATTGCTAAGAAAACAAAGGCCCTTGGCAATATTGGTAAGAATGCCCACAATCCAAAAGGTTCATCACCTTCAAAAAAAGGTAGGAAGAAAAAAAAGGCTAGTTGTAAAAAAGGTTAGTGTTGTAACAAACATTTGATGGGTAGTGACTGCAAAGATTAATAGGCAAGCTAAGGCTTAAACACCCATGTAGTAATATTGGGTTGACAATTTTGTTCTTGTGTAGATGTTTTTGCTTGAAAAGTATGACCCTATTTTGTAATCGTGGCTAGATGAATGTTTGTTGTAAACAACATTGCAGTTTTGGTCTATAATGTATGGACAATTGAAACACAACATTTGGACTTTGTTTCATGATGTTATATTTTGCTTACCTTGATGACTCGAGCTCTTTTTATAGATTCATGGGCAAAATTTGCAATTTTGCATCCTTTTAGGTTTTTTGTATATATAAAAGAGTTGAAATGAGGAAGAACCATAATTTTAGCAAGCTTGGCATGAACATGAACTTGATAGGAGATGTGTTCACTTGTTTACGTTCAATTTCTTTTACATTATTTATTTATCTTTCTCAATCCCATGCTGAAGTTGAATTATCTATAACTAACTATGCAATGTATGAATTTTTTAATAATTAAAAGCGTGTGGTAAGATGTCCTGGTGTTGGTGTACATATTTGAATTATGACATGCTTATGCTTCTTCAAGCACATAATTTGTGGATTCACACCCTTTACTACAAACTCAAGTGATTATGATAATGTGAAAGTGTTTATATACATTTATTTTATGTTCTTTAAATATAAAGTAAGCTATTAATTCACAAATACCAGTTCAAGACCTCCTTGTTGCTATCAGATCCTTGAACTATTTTTATTTTTAGTTCTTCAAGTGTTATGTACTATCATTGCTTTTAATGGGAATTTCTAAGGTGGAGTGGTTTGATGTGCAAAGAGGACAAGCAAAATACCATTATGTATGTACATGTGTTTAGGTCTTAGAACATGTAATTGGCGATTCCTTTGCAACATTTTTCAAGTGGAATTTATGCCATGGAAATTATTAAAGTAATGTGAACTATGGAGATCCAAGAACCTTTCAAAAGAAATGACTATCAATTATTTGTAGTTTTCATTTCATTGTACAATATGGTGGGGTCTCAATGTTCTTGCAATCATCCTAAACAAGTGGATCAAGTTTGTATTTTCGTCTCATACTCTTTCTCCCATCTAGAAGCCCCTAGAATGATTTTTTGGTGTTTAACCAATTTCAATGTTTGTGCTAAGCATGTAATGTTGTGTGAATGGATGGATGCAAATTGAAACTAGGCTTCAAGTGACAAGTTTCCTAAATGATAATGTTGAATATGCCTTTTATTTGTTTTGCAATTGGTGCCCACATAATTAAAGGTGCTGAAATTGAAGCTACTGATTGAAATCAATATAGTTGATCATTAGAATTGCATTGTTCTACTGTCATTTATTTTCTGCCTCAATAACTTGTTAGGAAATGTAAGCTTGAGATGCATCCTTGTATCCTCCGTGCAAACCATCAAGTCCTTCACACCTACCAGTAGATGTGCACTACTTGCTTCTTCCCCCCCACCTCCTTTTTTGTTGTTGTTGTATTTCAATTCATGAAGGTATGGTTAACATCTGCAATACAAAGAAATTCACATATTAATAATGGTTGGGAACATGACATTTTTTTCTGTTCATGTGATGATTTTATTCTCCCTTTTTTTTAGTGTTGATGGAATATGCAATTATGTGAAATGAAGTTGGTAAAAGTAATGAAGACATGTAAATACTTGGATCATTGGAAGAATCTGCATTTTATCACTTGTGCACCTTGCTTTAGGTATGTAGTAGTGACAATGATAGTTGGAAGCTTTGGCCTTTTAATATGTTTATAGTGACAATGCGAGTTGGAAGCTTATAGACTTCAAAAAAATGATTAGTGCAAGAGAGTCTGGGTTATCCTTAAGAAGTCGATTTTGAACTTTGCAAAAGATATATTTAGTGTATTTTAATCTTTAATTAGTTTGATTGTTGTAAATAAAGTAGTGGGGTTTGATAGACACATTAGAAAAATATACAACATTTACAATTATACCTATGGGAAGGGTGTTGTTAGAAATTGATGTGGGAAAATAAAATGTATGTGAGGGCAAATTGTAAGATTTTTATGAAGGGAGATTTAATAAAGGGAGTTCCTCAAATATTCAAGCCTTTGATCATTGGAAGAATCTACAATTTTATCACTTACACCTTGTTTTGGGTATGTACCCTACATCCTTTAATGACGTTGTTTGAAAATGTAGAACATTTTACAAATGACAATGACAATGGGAAACTTTGGTCTTTTAAGATGTTTGTAATGATAGTGAAAGTTGGAAGCAATATCCTTTATTGTCAACTTGAAAAAGTGAATGCCTTTGTAAGTATGTGTTGATGTACTACATCAGATCATTGTGCTGATCATTGACTATTTTCATTACATAATTCACAATTAAACTTAGTATCACAAGTGTTACACTACTATTGTTATAGTCATAAGCATGTAGCTCAATCTTAATGACTAAATTGGAAACAACAAATATAAAAATGAAATAGTTGACAATGTGTTCAAACTATTTAAATTAGTATTAGAAAGAGAATGTAGACTAGGTCCACCCATATGTAACATCAAATTCATCAAATGGATTGATAGTATGAAATAGTCCATCTATGTCCAATATTACACTCAATAGTCCATCAATGTCAATTTTCACATTTGCAAAACCTTAAATAGTCCATTAATGTCCATTTTGCACATTTGCAAAAAGTTCAACATTCATCAATGTCCATTTCTCACACTTGCAAGAACTTCAATGATCCATCAATGTCCATTTTCCACATTTGCAAGAACTTAAATAGTCCATCAATGTTGATTTTTCACATTTGCAAAAACTTCAAAGGATATGCAGATTAAACTTGTGATCCCTTTAGGAAACACAATTATCTTGATCTCTTTACATCATAGGCCCCAACATAACAAGATTTGGCTACATCTCAAGCCCCACTTCAACATATTTTGTCCAACCAATCAATACATGGTTTATTCAATCTTGGGACTGTATGACACATGAGCCTTGAAACATAACTTGATGAGAAAGTGGGAGAAGGGTATGTCTTTGAAAATTGATTAAGATTTTTTAAAAACTACATAGATTGGTGGAGAAGATAATAGATCATTTTGAACAAGTTAGTGAACTTGTCATGTAATCATAACATGCTTCTTCTGGAAAGGCTAGCATCAACCTAAACACTTGAAATCTATGTAACAAAGGATGCACTAGAACATTCATTAACATCAAATCATGAAAGGATTGTTGATCATACATGGAGTTGCAAGTTGACACATGACAAAATTGTCATAGCAAAGCTATTGCCATTGAGTGATTGTCATTGACCTCTATTGGTTTTGTAGAAAGTAGCATCACATGTAGTTTCAAGACTACTACTGATGTTGATGAGTCTTATGATAATGATAACTCTAGAAAAAAGGAGAGTTTAATCTAACACTACCCCCACATGATTTGATGTGAAGTTGTGCCACAAAACCCTAGATAGGAGGTGCAAGTCTTTATTTGTGTTCCTCTAGGTATTGGCAAAATAAATCACTTAACCTATGTTTTCAAGGCCAAAATATGAGGACATACCAATGGCGTAATATAAGATGGCTTGGCCAAAGAACTTTTAGTTTGTTTTAGCAATGAAGGTTGATGCAAATGTATCACATCTTCACATGTTGCCAATGGATGGTAAAGAAGGCATGAGCCATTGGTGGTAGTGGGTGATGTCACATGATGAATCTACATCTTCCTAGCGCGTCAATACTTACTTTCAAACTATGCCACAATGTCAATCAAGCCTATCACTATGATGTTCTCCTTCACACTATTGCAATAAAAAAGAAACCCTACTTAGAACTTGTCATATGAGTCCATATTTTGGGAGCATCACACACATACACATATTGTTAACATATTTGTTTGTCAACAACTTTCCTTCTATTCATCAAAAACATATATATTGACTACAATTTGGCACAAGATTTTCACTCAAAACAAGCCTTCAAAAAGTGTTTTGACAACTAAAAAATAGTATTTCTTTGGGCTTACATGGAAATATGACCATCCCCAAGCACCATTTTAAGTTTTGCTTGCAACTTGTATAGACAACTCTTCCACAATCTCCATATATGATGCAAGTCTATGGTTTTTGTAAACCCATTTTGAAAAATCTTATATGAAATTGCAAAGTTCAACAAACCGGTTCAAATTAACATGAAGCTATTGGATGGACCCCCCAATTAGAACATTTTCAGTTTCCATCTAACATCAATAAGCTTTTGATAATTACATAAAATAGATTTTGGTTTCTTCAAGGCTTTTTTGTCCTTTGTTGCCTCCACTAATTTGAACCATTGGGCTCCTTTGCAACATTGTTCTATAACCTTGGTCCAAGCAAGTAGTTGGAGTAACTAATTAAACCTGTTTTTTATGCTCAAACCTATCCACAAATATTGCACAATAACAATTGAACATGAATAGTTCATAGATGATCAATATTTCTACAACTTGCATTGTATTTACAAAAAGTCTTTAGATGAATTCATCATTTTCAATATCTATTGCAAAGTTGGAGCTCATAATATCAAGATTGTAACAATCAACAAGGAGCTACCATATGCAAGAGATAACTACTAAAAAGCAAAGGGTATGTATGCTGAATTTGAGAACCTGATTTATACACCATAGTTCCAATTGATAGTAAGCTTGGGGAAACATTGATGAAGGGGGGATCTAGATATCCATTCATTGTCAAATTATACTCTTGAAGATGCGGTTCACACATACATGCAACACATGGATAAGTAGACTATCAAGGTCACAAATTGGACAATGAACCCAAGTCCAAATCACATCTAATAAGGATTATAAAATGAAATTTTTTAACATGTATAACTTGCTCATACAAATGATTGATTGTTTTGAAGTTTACTATACTACTTCCAAAGAAGCTATGACCTCAGTGATGTTTTGCATAGTCTCTTTTAATAATTCATAAACATGATCATTCCCACTCATTCGATGATTCCTAGGTGGCATAAGAAATTTAATAGCCCTAACCAGGTGAGAGAAAATGTAAACTTGCTAGGAATCCTTTAACAAAACATAGGAAGTATCACTATGCCCGCATTTTTGGTCATAATACCTCCTACAACGTCATCACCTTCCTCAAAACTAGTCCCCCAATTGTCTGTAAAAGCTTTGGTTACCTTGTGCAATGGCTTAATGCATAGAATCAACCAAAAAGACACACCTTCATCATTGCCTTCTTCAATGTTGATTGTCAAGTTATCACCAATCTCTAATGCAATAGCCAATTCATCGCCTAGATCACACATGATGTAACAAGCCTTTGTGAGATTGAATTAAATAGTGAATACTTATTTGGCAGAAAGAAATCAAGCAACCCAAAACACAAAAAACAATAGATGTGGAAACCCCACCTTATAGTCCAAATTAGTAGTCTCGATCCCAACTTTCATACATTGTTTCCCACACATATCGAATATCATGTGGTTGAACTTGCCTTGGCACCCATGGGCCTATCCATTGAATGTTTTGGTAATCTGTCCAACAACTATCCCAACAAAACTCACAAAAACATGCCAAATTCTTAACAAGTAATTGATGGAGGTTGTTTTTGTTAGTAGCACAAATTGAATTGATTTTCATTGTCCCTTTGATTGGATCGCAAATGAACAAAGGTGATACTTGATCAACATCTTTAGTTTTAACATGCCAAAAAGTTTTGTGGAGTGGTTTGAGAGAACCAAAATGTGATGATTCATGCCTATGAAACATTTGTTTTTGTAATAATACAACCACCTTTTTAGCATTCTACAACTTTCTGCATTGGGCAATAAATTGTTATCTTTGAAAAAATTGTTTGATCACAACCCCTGCCCCATCATTGGGTCCCTTTCCATGACTGCTATCGAAGAAGCTCCATAACATTTTGCAACCTCCAATCATATTTGGATATCAAGACACAAAGCACCGTGGTTTGCTACTTTTGAATTGGGATGCAGATCCATCACTCCAAACCCAATGCCATTGAGGAGCATATCCTTGCTCCACCATATAGCCCCAATGAAGCTTAAAACAATGTTGCACAAACTTTGAATTGTGCTTATGATCATTTGAAATATAAAAGTCGTATTTTGTCAAAGTTTTAGAATCTTCATCATATGGATATTGGGTAAGGTTGTGACAAAAACTAATATGCACTAATATAAAAATTTGGTAACTATGCCAATGCATACTTTGCACTTCATTTTGGACTTCAAAAGTATAATTCTTAGCAAAGTCCACAATAGACACAACTTTGTTGGTAGGGAAAGATTTAATGGAGTGTTTAAATTGCTTATTTTCCCACCATGCAACAAAATTGTGTTTAACAAAATGTTGCAATTTTGGTTTAAGATAGTCAATGAACTCATCTGATGTTGTGGTCTTGTACACCAATGTGAGCTTTTTCAATGATTGGTCATTCTTGGACATCATGGTTTCTAAAGGAAAGCAATGCGATTAGATTGCATCAAAGAGAAATCTTGCAAGTTCTTTGGGACAGAAGGATAAATTTTGTATTCCACACATTAGGTAATTGCCAAACAAGCATTTGTGACTGTGCCATTTTTCAAGTTCACCTTTTGGGCACACAACATCCATCCACAAATGAGTAATTCCTTTATAAACAATAGAAGAAGCTTGACATGGTTGCCCATGTTGATCGCACACATTTTCACAGTGATAGCCACATTTCTTTGTGTCATGGATAGTGTTATTGGTTTTCATTAGATTTAAAGCAAGTCTCAATTCATTAAACTTGACATGATGCATGCAACAAGTATTCCGATCCTTGACAGGTTTGAAAAAAAACGGCTTCAAAGATTCAAAACACCTTTGCCCTATAATCAAATATGGAAAGGCAACTTGAAATTTTAGAAAAAAATCAGTTTGCATAATTTCAATGAATAATAGTGAGTTCATAAAACCAATTATAGTATAATTAAATCTTGGACAAGTGTTGAAAGTTGATTAACCATAATAAATAGTTGGCTTAAGGCTATAGGAATTACATTTTGGATGTTGAATTGAATTCTTTTATAACTTCACACTAAAGAAGTTCAAACATAAACAATAGGTTTGAAACTAATTGATTACAAACTAGAACAATAACTAATTATATTGAACATTCCTATGATCTTTAGGTTTGTCTAAGCTGATTGACCATAATCAACAATTAACATAAGGCTACAAGAATTAATTAGCTTACTTCAAATTCATCTTAATAAACAATTAGAATTGTATAAATTGTTATAATTGCACAACAAAAAATTGTAGAGCATAAATACCACTAGAAGTTAGTTAATTGTAGACCAATCAAAATTAATGAACATTATCAACCTTTTAGGCATAGAAAGTTCCTCAATATTTTTTTATATAAAACTATACAACCATGTCCACAAGTTAATTTGAGTACCACATTTGAATGTGAATGCATTGCCTACACAACAACATTGGAAATTGTCATAGAATTATATATAGTAAATTGAGTTGAATGGAATATTATATGATTCAACTTTAGATAATGTGCAATGGGTTATACAATCTATAACTATGATGATCAATTTTTTAAACCAAGACCATGTCAAATGAACCCTAACATACAAGCCTAATATATCATAGTACATGCAAAATTTAAGTTCTTGAGAATCCACTGTCTTTCAATTTAACTCATAACTAGCACTATAACATACTACATATCAGTAAATGCCCTTTTATACAAGCCCTAGGCACTTCTAGTTAGATTATAAGGGACTACTAAATCATAATTACATCAACCTTGTGGACTATTACAATTTGATGAACTATAAGAAATATTTTTATAAGACAAACTCTGGAATATGTCATGAATCAAATAGGGACATATTAGGGACTCTATTATAATTTGACAATTCCAAAAGGAAATTTTTTAATTATGTGTGCAAACCCTAGTGACCGTATGGACTTCATGTGGATTTTATTAAAAAAATTTAAGAACTTTATGGACTATGTTATACTTTATCCAACTCAAATAGACAAATGTAGGATTCAAATGTACAAACTATAAGGATTTTATGGACTTTGTTATAGTTTGTCCAACTCAAATGGACAAATAGAGGATTTGACATGTACAAACTATAAGGACTTTGTTATAGTCTAAGTAACACAAATGGGTTTATATAGGATTATATATAAATTATAGGGACTCCAAAGGCAACTATATTCACAATATTCCATGTCATTCAAAATAAACCAATGACAAATGTCCATGGACCTTCACAACAATACACAAAAGTCCATCATGACCACATAATGAAATTCAAATTATGGACTTATCTCAATGAACTTGAATCAAAACTTCAAAACATTGATAATCCATCCACATTCATTTAAAAATTACAACCAAGTATTAATTAAGGATTTCATGCACACTTCTATCTACCAGAAATTCATTGAACTTTAACAAAATAAGCCCAATGAAAGTTAACAAATTTGAATTCAAAAACATATTTGTGTTTTTGTGAGGAAGTGAATAGGCTTCGTTGTATATGCATGGCTCAAGTCTCTTTATAGTCACCTCACCCTTATTTGGGCTAACACGAGTTTCTTGTGCCCACCATCTGAGAACTGAATTTCTTATTTTAGGCATAATTCTATCATACCTTTTTTTTCTGACCCAAAGTTTCTAAAGGGTTGCCCCACTTTCACACATTCAAAATTGTCACATCAATGTTATAGAGACATTACAGTGGTTTACCCCAAGGATCCTAACCATGCCCCTTCACTAACTGCTACTGTCAAGATGCAATGTTTGGCAACAAGTTTATCATTAGAATGGATTGTTTAGTCTCTTATAAAGAAGCACACATCCCAACTACTACTTCTTTTGTTGCCATAGCCACTTTTGGAGGCAAAAAATAATTAGGCATGTTAAAAAACAATGTAGGGTTTGCAAAAACCTTTTCCATTACAAGTTTTCTGCTTTGTGGTCTTAGGCAAATGAATAAGGACTTGTGCCAAGGCTTCATATGTCCACATGCCTCTTCTAGTTGTTGAAAGCACTCGATTCACTTGTGTTGATATCTTGTTTTGTGGTTTCAGAGCAAATGGAAGATTTTCTTTGTTTATTACATGGGGTAGATTATCCTTGTTTGTTGTTTGCAATCCAGAATGTTACTTTGTCACCTACAAGGGATTTCAAGTTCATGAATGCTTTGAACTTCTTGGTCCTAGCCTCTAGCAACTTGGTGGAATGCATTATGGCCCAACCAAGGGTATCCCTTTCTCTTCCTTGTAAACAACCCAAGAATCCAAAAAATGCAATAAATTTGGGAATCTTGCTATGGCATGTTCTAGGAGTGCTACACTAAAGTAATTTAGATTATAAAACTCTAAAAAATCATCCCATATTAAATCAATGTCTTGTGCTGATGTGCATGTAGTTGGAAAAAATATGTAAATGCAATTGATATGACTTAACTGATCCTTAGCTCTCTTGAAGCTTCTTAATGCAGCATTTTGAATTATGGATTTTAGGATCCAATGGTAATCCAAATACTTCTTGAAATTTTAATTATAAATTTGATCTACAATTTCTATTTAATTTTTTTGATGTTGATGTTTTTTCTACAAACTCTACTTTGACATTGAGATCTACTTTTGAACCTTGGTTTTGCTCATTTACTTGGCATTCTATTTTCACTCGCAAATTTGTCTATTTCATATTTACTTTTGAAATTAGTTTTTATTTTTTTTATTTTTTCATACTTAGTTTATGTAAGTAAACCTTCAAACTTGAACTTTCATTCTCTAATTTCATTGGTAGATTTGCATTTCCTACAATTGTAGCACTAGGACCTAAGAGTTTTAAGCAAAGTTGGAATTGCTCTTCTATTTTGGGTGGTAGAGAAGACATACTTAGAGGGAGACTATTTGGTAGAAAATGATGTAAGCTTTGGTTAAGTTTAAACTTTGATTTGTGTTAAGTTGTTTTTTGAAAGAATGCAAAGTGCTTTTGCATAGTAGGAATCTTCAAGGACTTTCCATTAGGGGACTAATAGATGTGCCTCTTTAGATTCCTCAAAGATCTTATGTCCTTTGTTGATCCTTGTGTATTATATTTTTGTTGAGGTTTATGGTTAATTGATGAGTAGTTTGTTGTCCTTTAATGTGAACCGAAACTCCCATAACCAAACATTAATTTTTATTATTATTTTATTTCCTTTGTTTTGTTTTGTGAAATTTTATGGATCCCACCCCAAAGTCGAACATTACAACCTTAGTATTGTTTTATTTTGTACATGAGAAAATGTTGATCCCACCCTTTAACTAAACAATTTTTTTCCTTCTTTGAGTTTGGTTTTGTGAAAATGAAGTGAACCACTTACAAAAAACATTATCAACACATTCCAATGTGCTAGTCTTCTCCCATCACCACACAATGTTACACAAAACAATGTGACACTTGAAAAAATAATGTACTTACATAGACCCAAAACTACACACAACTTTTTTAAAAGTGTACTTTCCCATGCTCAAAACTGTGCATTAAAATCAATTGTCTATGTGTAAAATGTAAAAAAGTTGAACACATTTTTTTGAGATTGGACATGGGGTCATTTTAAATGTTTTTGAAAATGAGTGCATTCGTTCATTGGCATTGATATGCACAAGAAGTGTGCTCAATCATCAGGTGATGTTTGATGGGCATGTTTATCCTACAGGAAAAAATGAAAATTTTTTTTTGATGGGCATGTAACTTGATGTAAATAATTCGTTATTTATGTAATTATTTAAAGGTTAAGTTTGGTAATTTATTTGGTGGTTATGTTTTATAATTTAATAATGGTTTGGTGAGTCATCATTAATTAGTCATGGTTTTAATTAATGTGCATGACTCGCACATGATAATCCATTAGGAAAATCTTTCTTCACATTAATGTGCATGGTTCAAAGATGGTGTCTCATAAAATAAGTTTTTGCACAAATTAATGTGCATGATTCAAACGTGGTGATTCACAAAATAAGTCTTTACACAAATTAATGTGTATGATTCAAAATTGGTGATTCATTAGAAAAGTCATGTTATAAATTAATGTGCATGTTACATCACATGGTGAGTTAAATCATATGGTGAGTCAAGTGATGTGTATAATTTTAGAAAATTTCTTATTTAATTTTTTTTTGGTTAATATATAAGTGAATGTTTGGAATCTTTAAAAACACCTTCACTTGATGAGAACAAGTTGGTGTATGAATCCAAAATTTCATAGAAGAGATTTGTGAAGAGGATTGAAAGTTTAGTTTTCAAAAATTTTGACATAGTTTATAAGTGTGAAATCCATGATAAAAAAATGGTGTGGCATAATAGTTATACATTGAAGATAGGAAGGTGAATAGTTATTTGTGCAAAAGAGAACATTGATTTTCATAGTTATGTAATAAACATATATAATTTCAACCTTATAGTCACTTGTGGTCTACAAGCATTGTTCTGCAATTGCATTGAACTTGATGTCACATTAATTAATGCTTATTAAAATAGATGGGTTGTTACTAAGTAGGCGCTAAAAAATAGCCCTTACCTATGTATAAATTGTTAACATGTAGTTGCCTAGTAATAATCTATTTTCTTACCTTTTCTTTTATATATAAGACCTACTTTATAGAGAATGGGCTACCAAGTTAGGACATGAAATAAAACAACAGGTGTGTCACATTGTGGCCTTGCCTTTAACATTAAAATGTATCTAAAAGCAAAAGAAGAATTATGGAAACACAAATATTTCACCATCCAAAAATATAATCTTCCAAAAATCCTCTAAAGTAACCAAAATTCTTCAAGATATTATAACTCTATAATTGATCTGAAATCTCAACACAAGCCAAAACATGATCTTTCAAAAATCCCCATACAAAAATAGACCTATTATTACCTAGGGGCCAGAATCCATTAAGCTACTATACTCTATAATGAATCTAAACACAATATCCTTGCCAAAATTTTTTTTCTGGTGCAGGGCATTCCAACCGAACAGAAGCACCTCAAGTTAGCTCAATTGGCTACTTAGTTAGAGCACACCCCACTCCCCTGGCGTCACATCGAGCTTCGAAACAAATCTCTTACTTACTGCCTCTTCTTAGGTCTCTTTGATTTTTGAATAGCTTCACTCTAGGGCTTCGCACCACAGATACCTACTGGACTGCCCACTGTCAGCAGTCAAGTGAAGAAGAAATAACGTTGTTCTTTCTTGTCCGTATTGCTTGCTGCCATTGCCCAGTGAAAGCCAAATTTAACGGCCATAGTGAACCAGCACACACACACACACACCAGTGCACCATGAAGGATGGATGATAAGTGGTCAGGAGACAGTTTTCTGTTGGGTTCCAGTAGCTAGCTAACCAGCAGTTGCTTTTTTTATTTTTACTACCTACTTACTAACAACCCACTAGCAGGTTGTTAGTAGGTAGGTAATAGAAACAGCCATTACCTATGTATAAACTATCCACTTATCTAGTAGGTATCTGTTTTCCTACCTATCTACCTATTATATATGAGACCTATTTCTTACAAGATTGATTACCAAGGTGAAACCATATACTAACTCATTTGAGGTTCATCCATAACTGAGTGATGACAGGCATCCAATGGATGGTGCGCTGGTGGGTGCTGGTTCAGTGTGGCCAAAATTTTAATAACTAACCCAACTAAGTACACTGTAGATCCTGTGTTACAAGTCAGTTGCAAACGTGCGATTTGAGGTATAAATGTGCGACAATTAGAGGCATAAATGTATGTGCAGCAGGTAGGTCCTTCCAGGCTTACGTGCTTTGTCCCATCAATGCACCGAAATGTTAAAGCAAGCAGGCAGTCAGAAACAAGCAGCAGCAGAGTCATATGATTAATTAATTACCATTAACGTCCCTCATTGTGCTACAATGGACCCACGTCTCCCACGTCTCAGGCAGCCAAAAAAAACACAGGATCATGGATCTGACATCATCAGTTCACATGGCGGAAATTTCACCTTTTCTGCTTCTTCTTTTTCTTCTAGTGTTTTTTTAATTGGCCTTAAACGCCTTGGTGCATATTTATTGTGTTTAGATTCATTATAGAGTACGGTAAGCTCCACGGAAGCAGTTAGTGGTAGGTCTTTTTCTTTTTGCAAGGCACACAACAGCAGAACCGACTGACAAGCTGTTTGGCGAAGACCCCAAGTCAGGTCCAATAGAAGATAGAAGATACCCGGCAGGAATTTCACCTGGCATGCCACTGGGTTTGATCCCAGAACTCTTTCAAGTCCCCAGGGTCCCAGAAGGGCTATACCAGTGAGCCATCGCCCCAGGGCTAGTAGATTTGTTTTTATCTGAGGAGTTTTGAAACATCATATTTTGGCTTGTGTTGAAATTTAAGATTAGTTATAGAGTTATGATATCTTGAAGGATTTTGGTTTCTTCTAAAGGATTTATTTTTTGAACATTATATTTTTGCACGGTGAAGTATTTGAATTTCCATAATTCTTCTTTTGCCTTAAGATAATTTTTAATGTAAATGGTGAGGCCATAGTGTGACACACCCCTTGTTTTAATAAATTGGTTATTCCCTCAAGCTTAAACCAGTGTTGTGTGGTTATTTGATTTCTTAAATAACTGATGGTTTTGGTTCTTTAACATTTTCAGAATCAAAGAAAACCCGTCAATTCAGTTCTGGTTTTTTTGTGAGAAAAAGTCTGAATGAGAGAACCTCCAGTTCCAATCCCTTCAGAAACATCAAAGAACTGGCAGTTTTAATGGAAGAACTGGCAAAGAACCAGTGGTTAGAAAGGCAATTTTTTGAATATTTTCAGAACCAAGGTTCTATACCAAATTCAGGTTTTTTATTTTTTCCCACCCCTACTACGTAAGTGAGTATATACTGGAGCTGATAATCAATAGGTACCTACAGCAGCTTCTAATAACCGCACAACACTGGTTTAAACCATTGTTGGGTGGTTCTCGCTGGACCTCGGTTCTCAAACTAGTTCTCACAATGAGAACCAGATGGTATCACATTTGGTAATAAACGATTTGAGAGCTGGACTGATGGTTCTCACCTAAATGAGAACTGGGTAATTGAGAACTCATTATTTTCTATATATTTTTTTGAAAATCAGGTTAGTTGGGTGCATTCACTTATCAATGAGCCAATTTGTTTATTTTGTTTCAAAGGACTATAGTCTTTTTGCCAAAAAAAATAAAATTCACAGAAAGGATTTTTTTAAAAAAATTTACTTTTATTTATTATAGTTTTCTCAATATATCACATGTTCTTTGTTAATCATTTTAAAAATAAATATGATTTTTTTAAAACGTAAAATTTTGCACTAGATTTATATGTTTCATTTTGAAAAATGGTCACAATTTCAAATCATGCCAAAACATGTTAACTACTTTGAGGTTTTTTGTTTTGTATTATAAATTACAACTTTCTTTAAACACCATTTACATTTCATCCCATTCACATGTCATAAAGGATTCATAAACATCAAATAGAGCCAGATTTTCAAAAAAATTGAAAGAACATTAAATTATAGATTCCATTTTGAATGTTTTTAATGTGTGTCTAATAGTCCCCTATTATTGCCAAAAAATTCAACATCAAAATGTTTGTATATTATGAAAATCAAGGGCCCCTTTGTGAAACTAATAATGTTTGACAAAATACATGTTCAACTTTAAAGGTCCTTTGCTTTACTCAAATCAAAATTCAAAATCAAAAGATCCAATGGTTCAATTTAGATTTTTCAACATCCATATTAATCATAAAGCACAACTTGCCATGATTAACATGCCATTAAAGAGGCTCCACACAGGCATATATAAAAACGTGCAATTTTGAACACAATTTGACATGGTTTTTAGCCTATTGTTTTCCATTTTTACCTAGTTCTATGAGAGAACCCAAACTTGGTTCTCAAGTTAATAATTATATTAAGTTAGTTGATAGGTGGCACCCAAGTGTATAAAACCCCTTTTGGGGTTAGTTGTTCCTAATCACGATTAGGAATTTTTTTTTCCTATTCATCCTTTGTGTTGCTTTCTCACATTCTCACATTGCTCCTTTGTGTTGCTCTCTCACATTGCTAATGTTGCTATTGGTTTGTCGCATGACTATTGGTTCGTTGCATTGTGTCATGTTGTTGGTGTTGATGTTGAGTTTACTTTTAATAGCACCAATAATGTTAATGGTGCTATTTTTAGTTTGTCACATTACTAATGCTATTGTTGGTGATGTTCATTGCATTCTTAGGTACATGCCTGAACCATTCCCCCCTATGTTTTTTTTGCATTGCTACTCTCATTACAAGTGTTTTGTTGAGGTACTACCCCCATCACCATCACCTTGTAGGTGGTGTGTTGGTGGTCCATCATGTTGTACATTTCCCACTAACAAGTACTCACCATTGCCATTTCCCCCTTGTGTTACATGGTGAGGTTCTACCCTTGTCCATTGCCTTGTTTAGGTGGTGAAGTTCTTTTACGATTAGAAACAAAGGAAAAAAATGTGAGTCTTTTAATTTTTTGTTATATATTTGTCATATTTTCCTTTTTGTTTTTTGGTTTTTTTAGTTTTTTGAAGTTTTTTTTCAAGGTTTATTGTTGGTTTGTTTAATAATTATAAATAAATAAAATAAACATAATCATCTTCAATTTGCATATATTTGTTACAAAATTTGAGGAAATTTTTGAATAATTTATAAATCCTTTTGTAAATGCTTTCATTGAAGGTTGTAGGGCAAGTTTTAGTGTTTTGGTTTATTATACAATTGTTTGGTTTTTTTCTTCATCTCAAACTTGCATTTTTTGTGAAAACTGAAAATGGTCCACTTTTTTGAAATGAAAATCTAATAAGTGAAAATGCATGTGAAGTGTTCGTGAATGATGTGATGGAAGAAAAATGTTTGCAAGAATGTGAAATAAACCCCAATTATTCAAATAAAACCAACCAAAATCCAGAAATTGAAAATAATAGTAATAAAATAATAAAATTGTATGCTCAAAGAACAATTTGGAAGTCACATGGTAAAAAAAAATTATGTTGGGTTTTTTTGGTGTGAATGATAAGAAAGACGTTGATGTGAAATGTTTTTAACCATGAGATGTATTTTTTGTACAATAGTCCAATATTGTTTTGTAACCCTAAAACTCAAGAAAGGAAAGGCCCAATCTTATACAATACATCAAATGAGATAATATCATTAATAAAAAAGTGAATATGTACCATTTTATTATTACAAAAATGTTGAAGAGGAAATGAACAATCCATTGAAAAGAGAAATGGAGAAATAACCTAGCAAATTCATATGGCAATGCAATTATCAATTTTTGTGTTGCCAAATATTTTTTCCAAAAGGATCATATGTAGCAAAAATTGTTTATTGAGGACATGGGCTTGTTGATTGTTAAAAATCATTTACCAATGTCTATGGATGAAACCATTATGTTTGAAATTTGTGTCAAAGACTTATATTTCCTTCCAAAAAACAATTTTCACAACAAATGCTCCTTGAGTTGGTGAAAAAAAAAAAGCATTCGTATGTTTTACTAACTTTGGTAGAATGTAATTTTGCAACAACAAGCTTTGATTTATGGATATCAAAAGGTACTCATGAGATATTTGCCTTGTGATTAACTTTTTGGAATTGATTGGTAACCAAAACATGTTACATTTGGTCTTTTTGAATCTACAAATATACATGGGAAGACTTTGATCAGAAACTTGATTGAGTTATTACAAAAATATAACTCGAGAAAAAAATTATTGTTTATGTGAAATATGAGGGATCTAACTTAAACATAATGATTGTTACATTAAACATAGTTTTAAGTTGTGACATTTTAGGTTTGGAGGAAAATCATCAAGGCACTTGTTTTGGGCATGCATTTTTCAAAGCTTATTAATATGCCACAACAAATGAAAAAAATTGTAAATATTTGACATATGTTTCTATTAAGATTACACAAGGAGATCTATAAAAGTGTATAACATGACCCGAAAATCTAAAAAAGATCAACACTTGAATGAAACAAAAATGTGTTGAATTTCATTTGGCCCTAAAGAAGTTGAATATTCCAATGAAAAAAAAGTAACTTTTTAATCTAATGTGTTGTTGCAATGAAATATATATATGTTGTATTTTTTGTAATTAGTTTCAATTATTAGTTTAAATTCTAACAAATTATTTTATCTTTTGTAAATTTGCTAACAAAATTATCCTTTTCCAAGGAGCATTGTAATTTCAAAAATAAAAAAATTTATGTTAAAATGATTGCATGAATGCCTTCTCCTTTGTCATGGCACATTTTTCAAATCATTGTTGATGTCCTTTTTCTTATTGTGTATGTTTATGACATTGATTGTGAAGTGATGCTTTAAAAATTGTCATCTCATTTGTTTAAAATTGTGAAAAGAAACTAGAATTTTAGTTTTTTAAAATAATTTTATGGAACAGGGGTCCATCGTTGTTCTTGAATTAGGTTTTTTTAGCTTTTAATGTTAAAAAATCATAATTTGTGATGTTGTAATTTTTAATTTTAAAAAAAAGACTATGAAAAAAAGAAGGTTCATAACATCATGTCTTTGATGTTGGATTCTAAGTTCAAAAACTTATATTTAGTGTCCTCATTTAGTGGCATTAAACAAGGTAGGGCCATTATTGAAGAATATGATAGAAGAATCTTGTATTTCATGTTATTAAAATGTTAACATCATTTTTATCCCTTGTTTGAAAATGCCACTATTGACCAAGCGTTGATGAAGATTATAATTTGGACATTTTTGAAATGACAATAAACACAAATGAACCTTTGAAAGAGCCTATCAACATGGAACTTCTCATTTTCAAAAGGTTTCAAATAAATGCAAAAGATATTAAACATTTCTTTCAATGCCGAGGGAAGCATGAATCTATGTTTCTTACATTTGGATTCCTTGCTTGTCAAATCTTAAGCATTGTTGGTTCACAAATTGAGACTAAAAGGATTTTTTCTTTGACATGAATACTTATTATTATTAAAAGATGTCATTTGCAATTGGATAATTTAGATACATTAAATTTTTTGAACAAAAATTGGCCCAATGATCCTAGGATTGGTTGTAAACCGATGGAATTAATTGAAATTGATACAAAGTTAAAGGACAAATTGCAAGAATTTGAAGGAACATTTGAAAGGGATGAGATTTTTGAAATAAAATTTATTATAAAAAGAATCATGTAACATTTTCATCATTATTTACACAAGTTTGTTTGTATTTTTTTCAAAAAATTAGTTGAGATTTTTTTAATGAATATAAAATTGAGATCCAAATTGTGAAAACTGGATATGAAAACTAATGAATATCACATTTTTGAGAATCACATTGTTTGAGAATTGGCTTGATTAAAATATTAAAAAACATGATAACCCAATTAATTATTGTAAGTCTAATTTTTTTTATAAAAAAACCGAGTTAATTTTTTCAAATGTTGGGAAGAACAAGAATCGATGGTTTTTATAAAAAAGGAGAGAACAACCCAACACTAAATTTTTTAACCCATTAACAAACCTAAACCCCTAAAATCCCATTAGTGTTTAAGGGTTTAAGGAACCCTTAAAAAACCAAAAACCCTAAGCCCTAAAATTCCATTAGGGTTTAAGGTTTTTAGAGAAAAAGGTTTTGGGGTTTAGGGCATGCCAATGTTGTGATATTCTTTAGGTGGAAAAACTGAGTGACACAAAAATGTTGCAAGGATATATCATGTTCATATTACAACAATGTTGTCATGGTGTTTCTTCAAATGTACTTAAATATTCTAATTAATCAAAATCAAAATTTCCAAACAATGACAAAGAGTGTTGGCTTATTTATTGGCGATTGTAATTAGATTAGTGCATGGGCACCACATCTGTTGGACATTGATGCCAAAATAGTATTCCACAAAATGTATGGTTTAGATGTTTAGTGGGGGTAGGCATGAGGGCTCAAAACACAATCTAAAATTTCAAAGCACCACATGGCATCATTTCAAGCATTTTCAAACTATAGATTTTTTCTTACTGCCTTCTTTTCACAACATTTGAATTATTTTATCATAATTATATGGACAGTTTTTAATTACATTGGCAATAAAAATAACCCAATAATTGTCAATTTATTGAACATCAATTTAAAAGGGTTTTGAAATAAAATTGTGTTTATTCCTTCTTGACTATGACCATGCATTGCACATCCAATTTACTTGTTAGAAAAATAAAATAAAAAATGAACCCAACATTTAAAAAAGAAAAAAATACTAATACCCTTCAAAAATATTGAGCACTAGGCCTACCTCCACTCCAGGTTCCAAAAGGGACCAACTTGTTGCACATTAATTTGAATGGTGGGATTGTATCTGATTTTCTTCTTTACAAAATTGAAATAAATCATGATACAACAGTACCAACCTACCAACACATTAAGGCACATGAATATAAACACAAGTTCATTTTTGTTAGTTGTTTTGTGTTGTGTGAACAAAACATGAGTAACCCACCAAGTGCATTTCATTAAGGCTTCAACAACCACAGATGGAGTTTTAAAATTAAGTGAAACCATGTAATCATGGATTTGCAAAATCTTTTTGGATTAAATTCATCACTTATGGGATAATAGTTGCCCATATTGAGGCAAGTAGTATTTGACAATGGTCCAATAAATAAGTATGTTAGCTTAATGAAATCATCCAAGTGATAAATACTAAAATGAGATAGCTGTTTCAACCCCAATTTGAGTGTGGTCATAAAGTGAGCCAAATTGGGTACTGTTTCATGAAACTGGCTATCACCAGTTCAGCTGTTTCAACCCCAATTTGAGCGTCATCATAAAGTGAGCCAAATTGGGTACTGTTTCATGAAACTGGCTATCACCAGTTCAGCTGTTTCAACCCCAATTTGAGTGTGGTTATAAAGTGAGCCAAATTGGGTGCTGTTTCATGAAACTGGCTATCACCAGTTCAGCTGTTTCAACACCAATTTGAGCGTCGTCATAAAGTGAGCCAAATTGGGTACCGTTTCATGAAACTGGCTATCACCAGTTCAGCTGTTTCAACCCCAATTTGAGTGTCATCATAAAGTGAGCCAAATTGGGTACCGTTTCATGAAACTGGCTATCACCAGTTCAGCTGTTTCAACCCCAATTTGAGTGTGGTCATAAAGTGAGCCAAATTGGGTACCATTTCATGAAACTGGCTATCATCAGTTCAGCTGTTTCAACCCCAATTTGAGTGTGGTCAAAAAGTGAGCCAAATTGGGTACTGTTTATGAAACTGGCTATCATCAGTTGAGATGATTTGCAGGATCTTATTCCCACAAAGCTTGATTGAAGAATATGAGCAGCAGTGAAGCTGCAGCAGCAGGTACGGCAACTCCAAAAATTGGGGGTGAAACTCCTATGACGACCAAATTTAAAAGTGAGAAAACTAGTTTAATTCCCTGTTTGTTTCCTGTATACAATGAAGTTTCGTCCTGATTTATCTCATTTCAACCCCAGTTTCGACAAAAGTTCGAGGGCACTTTTTTATATGGATAACTACTAGTGTCACAAGAAACTTGCCAAAGTCATTCAGCAAATGTTGTGAAGAAGAAGAAGAAGCCCATGCAATTGCTAATCATCTTGAGCTGCATAATATTGAATAGGCAGAGCAAGCAGCACCTTTGTGGCTTAATGAAGGTAAATCAAGAAATGAGTAACAGAAATGTCTATCATTGTCTCTCACGGCAGTATTCTGTCTGCACACTACAACGCTGCTTCCACGACACCAAAGAGGTTGCCTGATGGTGTGGGGATAGCTAGCTAGCTAGCTGCAGATTGACCTGTGCTGTAGCACCCAGCTGAGAGCTCCCCCTCACATCTCCAAAAGGAAGAAGATAAACAAATGCTGCCGAAGCCATGCATGAATCATCCATCATGCAGTAGAGACTCCAGACAAATCTCAAGTGCCTGATTTAGCAGGGGAAATGCTTCACCTAGAATTATGGTAAACCAAAGTACCCTCATACATATACCTTGGCAACTTTGACACATGTCTATACAATAATTCATTAGTTTTATTTTTGATTTTTTTTTCATTTCGAAAAATGAAATATCCTTGAAGATTCAGTCTTTTCTTTCTTTCACAAAATTTTGTTGTTTGCAAATATTTAAAAATAAATAAAAATAGAACCTTTTTTCAACATTTCTGACAATAATATGATTAGTGTTGAAGCTGCCAAGGTACTATGGTACTTCCATGTAAAGAGTCATTGCACTTGGTGCAATGACTCTGAGTGGTCACTGAGGCGCCGCAAAGTCTATGTGTAACTTGGGCATTGCTCATCGTTCATTTTGCAGGCAACAACTTGAGACAAAACAAAGTTAGGTGGAACTTTACACACTTTGGACGAGTGGTACACTGGTTGTGAAGCTACACATTACATGTGGCTAGAGTGAACCAGCAACCCTCCTTGATTGCACCATGAATGAATGAAGGATGGATGGATGGATGATAAGTGGTCAGGATACTGTTCTCTGTTGGGTTCCAGTTCCCTACCTAACCACTGTGGTACACATCTGGTTCCAGTCTGATTCTGGTTCTGGTCTGGTCTGGGTTGCTCAGAAGTGGACCAGAACTGGAAGTGAAACCAGAATCTCTTTTGAAGAATCATTCACAGGGCCCCTTGAAGGGGTGCAACCAGAAAATAAATAATAAATAAGTATTTTAAATATAGCACCTTTATTATAAGAAATATATAATTGATATTCTATTATTAGTTAAATGAGTGAAATTGCCTTTGCCTGTCTTTCTCCCTTTTTCCAAACCCCCTCCCACCCCCCCCTCTTATGGTCCCATATGGTTCTCTATAGTTCATCATTATTTATGTGACATCTTTTCATGTCCATGTATATGCCCAAAAAGGGGTTAAGTAAATAGGCTTGAAAGAGATATATTATTACATTATTTTAATATACTACATAACATAGACATGAAAAGGCACATGTCAATTTGTCCTTTCATCTCCATCTTGGTGAGTAGGCTTGAATAGGGAGATATGAACAATACAAATAGACATACATCATTATTTTCATTATATAGAATTGGTTTAATATTGAACTAACCTTGGTTCAATTTTTTTTGAATTTATAAAATATGTGAGTAAAAAAATAAGGTCGTGTATATTTTTTGTTGGGTAAAATTTATAATTTGTAATATGTTTATTCTTATTTTTAAATAGAAATAAAATAAATAATACAGTAATCCTATATATAATATTTATGTATTAATTGTTAGTAGGTTCAATTAGTAGATTACAAGTGAGCTTGTATCAAGATCTCATGTATTGTTTTCCATTTGTATGTTAAATATTGCATCTTTTACCTATTATCAATCGAAGTTTTATTTGATTTTGTTTTATTGCTAATTCCTCCTTTGGAAAGCAAGTTTGTTCAACTTTGTCTTAGAATGATAATTTTATTTTGATTCATGTCTATCTCTCATTTTCATTTTTCATTCAGTGTACTATTTAGTTTCCTAAACAATTGAGTATCAAATTCATATATCTTTACGAAATATTTCATAGTGTAGGGTCTATGAGATAGTGGTTTTGAATCACAATGAATCATCAACAACAACAAAATGAAGTGCAAAATTAATAGCATTGTAACAAACTTGCTAGACCCCTCATGTATAATGGGTTAAAAGCAATTAATTTATATTTAATCATGATTATGTGAGTTTTTAAACATGTTACATTGCAATATCATAGGAATTGTTTTCAAGTTAGGTCTCTTGTTCTAGTTCTTATTTTCCATTTGTGTATTAGGAGTTAACTAAGGATTGAACTTGCATTGGACAATATTCATATCTCAAATTACAAATTATATTGACATATTGTTGTCTAATCTTATAATTTCATATCTTTAAGTTGTAATGAAAATTGCAATATTGACCAATTGCAATCCTACCATAGTGAGATGACTTCCTAAAAGGTATTTAGGCAATTACGTTTCCATGTCCCAATTCAATGTGCAAGTCATCCCCTTTTAAAAGAAAAATCTTCATTTATTTTCTAAGCTTCCTAAACTAAAAATTTAAATGAATATAGGGTATTAAATTGGATAATAATAAAAAATATAGGGAAACTAAAATATGTGCATATGACAAAATTAAGTAATAATAGGGTGGGGGGAAAAAAATTCCCTCATTTAATACCCTCTCAAATTTTTGTTTTATGTAGGTAGTCTAGAATGTTTAACACATAATATTCCCTTTGCCAATATACACACACAATCATTTTATAATATAGTTGCCTAGATGGCATCTAAGGTTTTAAAACCATTTTCTACAATCCAAAAATATTACTTTTTCCAATATATTTTATTTGGAAGGCACAATTTTGTTTTTAATTGCAATACCTTCACTTATTAGCACTTATATGTGCATTCAAAACAAAATAAAGTTCAATTGTAACTAACAACAAAGACTAACAAAAGATCTTGATTTTTTGTTACAAAATAGTAAATGGCTTAAACGTAGAAAACATTTGAATTGTAAATATTAGTTCTAGTTATGAACAATCAACTATTGCATGAAAAATGTGGTATCAAGTTCTAAAGTATAATTGTAAAATGGATTACAAACATGTTTGACACTTGAACTTAAAATTTTGGTTTATGCTTCAAAAATGAAAATGATATAAGAATGTAAATAGAGTGTAAGGTTTGTAGGTTGATGTTTTGTAGAGTTTGGGGTAGCATACTTTAAGTTTCTCCATGGAAACAATAATATGTAACATATGTGGGACTTAGAATTAGCAACCTAGTTGAAACTTTGGACCCATATGTTTTTACTTGGAATGCAATTTTACTCTTGTATATAGCACTTTTGATACAAAGAACTCTAGAATAAAAACTATTTCACTTATTTAATTTTTAAAATGATACCTTGAATTTTTTTTCAAGACAACCATTTCACTACACATAAATATATTAAAAGAAAAATAAGGAATTGTAAATTTCATAGATGAACTTGAAATTTGGTATGAGTACATATAATGATGTGGAGCTTATGATTTAAAATAATTTAATCACACAAAAATATATTAATTCACCTTTATATTTTATAGAAAGTTAGATTATTTTGTGTTTTGGAACTTCGATTTTTTAAATTGTCAAAACACGTGTTAGGTTGGGTTTTTAACATTGAGATGAAAGCACCCAAGATTATGCACATGCTAAACCATTCATTTTTACTCATAGTGTTCATTTCACAATACCTACTAGAGCACAAATGAAATTCTTGCTGACCCTTTGCCAATGAGCTTGATTTGAAGGTGCCAACAACTTTTTAAGTTGGGTTTACCATTTTTTTTCAAATAAATAAATAAATAAATAAATAATCGTTAACATATATTTGATCCATTATGGTGAGCAAAACTAGTATCCAATAAAAATATTATAATTATAATTTTAATTCATTCCAATATACACACATAATCATTTCATAATATAGTTGTTTAGCTTGCTTCTAGGGTTTTAAACAAATATTTAAGGTTTTTAGACTATTTTCTACAATCTAAAAATATGACTTTTTTCAACCAATTTTGTTTTTAAGGCACAAAACTTGTTTTTTAAAAAAATGAAATACCTTTTTATTAGCACCTATATGTGCATTCAAAACAAAATAACATTCAATTGTAACTAACAAATAAGACTAACAAAAAATATTGCATTTTCTTTACAAAATAATAATGGCATGAAGGTGGAAAACCTTGAATTGTACATATTAATTATAGTTCTAAGAAGTAAACTATTGCATGAAAAATGTGGGATCAAATTCTAAAGTATAACCATTAATAACTCCACATGTTAAAATAAAAATGGATTATAGATCGATGTGTTTGAAGTTTGAACTTAAGATTTGGTTTATACATAAAAAATGAAAATGGTATAAATATGTAAATAGAATGTGAGGTTTGTGGGTTGATATTTTGTATATTCTGGGGTTAAACATGTTTAAAATTATTCCATGGAAACATTGGTATGTAACATATGTGGGACTTATAATTAACAACATAGTTCCACATTTCGTACACGTATGTTATGCCATTAATTAGTTTTAACTTACTAAATTAGAATAATATTTTTGGTGTAAGATTTACTTCATTTTATATATTCACATCATGTATTATTAATGTTAAATTAAAAACTAATAAAGGTTCAAAAAAAGTTGTGTAAGGTTTAGTTTCAGTTTAATTTCACATGTCATAATATAATTTTGACTTGTTCATTATATAACAAATATAACATTAAAGAACTATGTATCATTATTTTAAATCACACCCATAATAATTTCATGAAAATTATGTTAATGGTAATGGGTTTATTTTGATCATATTTGAAATTAAAACCACAACTTATAAGGATTCATATATTACTTGTGCCAACATGGATATGCTTGGGGTACCCAAAATTCATGTCTCCACACTATAGTAGATCATGTCGTTTTCCGCTATAACAACTCCATTCAAATTTATTTGAGTGGAGTACATCCAACCCCAACATAAATCATTACAACACCACTAGACATTATGTCCAATGGTCTCCTAGTGGACCACTCTAGAAATACCATTGGCATGCATTTAATTGTAATTATTTTTAAAATAAAAAATTCCCACTATTGCCTACCAGTGGAATGGGTCACATTTTTTTTACTAAGTGCTTGGAATGCAATTACAATGGAGTGGACCTCTACTCCCCATGCAACTTTATTTCACATGCAAAGTCTTTGCAAATAGTTGAAGGGTTTTGTAATAAGTTTCATGTCATGTTTAAATACCATGTGGAATCTTGAAATGTGTCATCTAATATGGTCAAAAGAATGACATAATTTGCCACCCTAGGCTTTAATGTGAAAGCAACCAATGCCAAAATGAAGGCTTTGAAACTAAATGAATTGTTCAAATAAATATGGTGAAAATTGTGGGCTATCTATTGGTTGTACATGTTGGGCATTTGAGATGAAAACTTGCACAAATGATATGTTAATGTATATAACAATATCAGCTTTTTAATAGATGGGCGTTGAAGTTAAGGGTAAGTATGGTTGAGACTAGGAATTTTTTTAATCCATTCAATTTATGACAAATCTTCAACTTCCCCTTTAAGTTTTCAGAACAACATACATAAACAAGACAACCTACTTGGTATTCATCTTTTTTGCAATTAGGCACCATGATTATTCAAGAGGTCTATGTTCTAATTATTTGTCTCAAAACTTCAATCATGATTTAAACATCTAATCCCTTTAATATTGAAACTTCAAATCTTGAGTTGTGTTTTCTTGGAAGTTTAGTTGCCCTAAATGCAATTACAAAAAAAAGAAAATTTTAATTCAAAACATAATTAGGCTATCCTTTGGATGGTTTCCAAATATATTTTCCATTAAAAAAATTAAGTAGTTAAGTTAGTCACCAAACACATAAAGACTCTAGAAAAAATTGCGCACTATGAAGGTTTTGGAGGCATAATATCCAAAAATAATTTGTGCCTCACCTTTGGCAGATCCATACCCACAAAAATCAAGTGATTTGGTTGAGAAATGCAAAAGTTATGCCTCCCCAAAGGAATGGAGGTCCATGTTAACTATTTTTTTCTAAATATTCTCTCCTTACTATATAGCTATTGGGTTTTTGTCCCTTACATACCTCTAAATACCACGTACCCAAAGGTTAAGACTTACTCATGCAAGCTTACCTTATTGTTAACCTTCCTTTACAAAATTTATATAAAGCCCCCATCCAAATTCCCTCCACATTTGATAATTTCACCTTATATATTTCAATGCATGGCACAGTAATCATTTTTTCAAAAATTGAAGTTTTGCCTTCATTAGACATAAATACAAGAAAACATCATTAGTGACTCTATAAAATCTTCTTCGCCAACCCCCCCTTAGTCTTCCTCTAATCCTTACATACATACCTTAAATGGTTATGTTTAAACAACTTCTGTAACCATTCTAACTACCTACTAATTGACTACACCATTTTTGCCACTTTCTTTTATTCAACTTACACCGTATCAATAGCCAAATGCCCTTCATTACTTGGCATGTTTACAAATTGGCTTACATATAGCCAACTTGCATATAACTGACTTGCATCTAGTTGGCTAACATTTTGTCAGCTAGTATCTAAAAATGAGATCACTAAAAGGAAATAGGGGATAATGTGTCCCAACACAAGACATAAGTGCTGAGCCTTCATCTCATAAGCATTAGAGACCCATGAAAGAAAATTATGAATGTTTTTGTGAAAGAGGGAAAACTTGTGGCGAATAAGAATCATGGTAAGTGTTTCATGCCCATACATTTCCTTTATCACATTGAGCACATCTTGGCATTGTGTCTACAAAAAATGCAACCATTCATTTCTAATCATGACCACAAATAACAAGTTAGAACTTCCAAATGAATCATGATCAGTTTGCAAAGTTATTAGATACTAAATGTACATGTTAAGTACGTGTTTAGACCTTGCTAGGTTTCAATGTACTTGCCTATGCATTGTTCTATTTTTCTTAATGGCTAATTCCTTTCCTTAACATTATCCCCCTCTTACAACTGTCATGTCTTCATACAATTTATCACCTTTGATGTTAGTTGTTTTGTGTTGCATATTGGAATGTTTCATAAGTTGGTCTAGGAGGAACAAGTGGAGTGATCTAATTAATTAAAGTTCAACTTGTTGCAAATTGGTGATGGCATTGAAGATTGGTTAACATTATTACAATTCATAGTTTTTCAAAAGGTCAATGTTTATTAACAAGTCATTTTTATTAGTGGACATATACATTTTGACTATAGGCCTGATGTTTGAATGACATGTGTATTTTTTACTGGTAAACTTGACTAAAGTGACCTATTTGATTATATGTCAAATTGAACATCTAGCCAAGTTGAACAAAAAAATGACCACCTTTGTCAAAATGATTAATGGCTTTTAGTCAATTGGAACATTTACTTAAGTTGGACAATGGTGTTCTAGTCAAATGGGACATCCTATGCTTTTTAATTGGTTAAGATAACTACTAACTAAACAAAACAATAATGCAGGCCTACTTACATACCTACCCACTTACCATCTTACAAACTTACCTACCTACTTAATTACCTACCTCATACTTCCCACCTACCATCCTACATGCCTACCTACCTACTTCATACTTCCCACCTACCATCTTTCATCCTTGCCTATTTACTTATTTACCTATCTACTTACCTCTTATTTCCCACCTACCATCCTACATCCTTACGTATTTACTTATTTATCTACCTATTTACCTACCTCCTACTTCCCACTTACCGTATTAAAACCTTACTTACTTAACTCTTACTTCCAACCTACCATCATAAAACCCTACCTACTTACCTACTTCTTATTTCCCACCTACCATCATACAACCCTACCTACCTGCCTACCTCCTATTTCCCTCTTACCATTTTACACCCTTACCTACCTATTTACAAGTACCTATCTACTTATCCACCTACCATCCTACATCCTTATGTATCCACCAACCTCCTATTTCCCATCTAGCTACCATCTAAAATCCCTACCTACCTACCCACTTGCCTATTTAGCTATGTATTTCCTATGGACTATAAGCTATTTGCTTACCTACCCTTCTACCTACCAAACATCATGCAACCTACCTACTAATTACTTACCTTGCTTACTTACCTACATAAATAATGATTGAAATAAACAAATGAGATAAAACATTTGATAAGTTTTGTCAACTTTGGAAGGTGTAGTCCATTGGTAAAGACTTGGTTTATCATTGGGGAAGTGAGGGTTCAATTCTTAATACTTGTAACCTATATACATGTTTAAAAGGTTAGGGCATGGAAGCTAGGTTAGGTAGGCTAAGCTACCACCTACCTACTTGCCTTTTTATGACTTACCTAAACTTATTACAACTTACCTACCTTCCTACATAGACCTACCTACACAAAAAAAAAAGAGGGTAGTAATCTAATATATATATTGGGTAGAAATTTGACCAATCATGTTTTTTGTGGACATTTTGACTACATGTTTTTCTGTAGTAATGTAGGTGTCCTTAATTTCTTTTTTTTGTTGTTGTTAGGTGCCAACTCCTCATCTTCTAAGTTGGTTCGTGATATTTCTTCACCTATAAGTAGGTAGTCTTCAATTTCAATATCCAAGGATGACTCATCATCATTGGTGAAGGTCAATGGTTCCTCATAGATGTATTTTCTTCTTTGTTTGGGCTCTAGTGGGCGAGGTAAACACATCTAGTAATGTACTCTGACTCACTTTGGGCCACTTATGTTTGAATGCCCAATGACACATATGATGAATGGGAATAATCAAGTTGAGAGGATCATTACCCAAATGCCCATTGCGCATCCCTTCTCGATTGGCCCATACCTTTAAACAATTAATGGCAAGTCAATACCCAATTTCTTCATTTGTGCCAATTCTTGGTAAATTTACATTATTACTTTCCACTAATTTGGTCATTTTCGGGCATAATCCACAACATTTAATCTTGGCCAATTGGGAAATTGCGTGGTGAAAATTAGAGCTCCCAATTGCATTATTTGCATTCAATCATGGTAATGCTGGTAAGCAACCTTTAAACAACAATAATATTGTAATGCATACACTTTTAAACACCCAATTTCTCCTTATAAGCTTACATAACCTTTGGGTTCATTATAAATGATGTACCCCTAGAGGAGGTTGTACTTCGAGTACTTTTTGAATTCCAAGCCATTAATTACTTGCATAGTGAAAAATTCCTTTTTTGTGACTCTCACTTTAATCATGGGTGGTGTCAAACCTATTCACAAACAAGTTTGCAACCAATATACAATATAATAACTTTTTGGGTTTGGAAATGTAGGTAGCATGTACTTGACCTCCATGAGAATGTGTAATAAGTCATTGAAAGTTGCAATGTCTAATTGAATTTGTTATGCCAACAAGGGAACACCCATTCTTGGTGAATTTAGACTACGGATTTGTCTTCTTTTCATTATTTCTTGGAAGATCCAATGTTTTACACATGTTTTTTCTAGAGTTATGGTTTGCACAATTGGGATTTCCACTTGTGAAGGTTTGACTTTTTCATGCTCCATGAATGTTTCCTTATGACTACATCCTTTTCCAGTTACCATTATGCCTTGTTCACTTTCTTCAAAAACCATGTCATCATGATTGTTCATTACAAGTTACTCCTCTCCTAGGTCCAACATATTTGGACGTAGTGGTTCTAGGTCAACCAACACCTTCTCTTGGTGGACTACTAAAGAGGTATTTTCCACAACAACTATCGTTGTTGCTTGTTCATCTACTAATTCCATCGGTGGATTTATTGTTTTTTCAACTCATGTTGTGTGGGGAATCGTTTCTACTAACAATAACACAAGTGTACGCCTTACCTTTAAAATCTCTACTTCTTCATCTAATTGTTCATCCTCTTCCTTTAGACATAATGTCTCCAATAGTTCAATTATATTGTTTTGGTATCCTTTGGTTTATTCAATATGCCATTTTTGCATACCATTCACAACATCATCCAAAACTTCTACGAGCTCAATCACTTCTTGGCCTACAAATCGATCATACAACAACACCAAGTAATTACATATTGAACTGCAATAATCTCCAAGTTTGGCTCTTCAATCTTTATGGCTTGGTTGGAATTTTTTTAATGTGTTTTTAGCTTTTTATTTCTTTTGTGAAAGTTGTTTCCTTAATTGCCAATCCAGTTAATTCCTTCTTATGTTGTTCTTCCTAAACTATTGTGTACATATATTGTTGTCCATGTATAATTTCATTTAACATTGTCTTTTAATAATCTTGTTGTAGAGGTCTAATATGTACCTCTAAGAAAGTTTTTACAATTCTATTTAGGGGTGACTAAATACCCATATTTTAAATCATTGTACATTAATATCAATTTCACCTTATTCATGAACTTCTTTGCTTGTAGCATGGGTAGTAGGTTTAACTTTGTTCATATTTTGTGTCAGGAATGCAACCATCAATTTTCAAAGCTGCAACCACTATGCTTGTCCCTCCTAATGTGATATTTGGAACACCCAATGTGAGTCCTAGTGTGGGTAGTATACACCTTTTGGTGCATCCTCAAGTACTAAAGTAGTAGCAACAAAACCTAGTATTGCAAGGAAGGAATTATAATTGGAGTCAAACCTTGATTCATTGGAAATTTTAGAACTTGGACAAGATGACACAAGGTTTCATAGTACATCTAATAAGGAAGATGGTTGTGATGAATCTTTAGAACTTGTTAACGTGTAGTCTTTAGAAGGAGGTGGAGAAGTTAGATTAGACTCAGGACCTACAAAAAAGTAGAAACACAATGATGATTTGGAGGTGGATGATGACAATGGTGATGAATAGTGTGCAACTACCTTGGAATGGTAGATGCATGGTAAGGTTGCAACAAGGAAATGTGAAACACAAGATGGAATCTCATAGAATTTGGAAGTTTGAGTTGGAAAGCCATGACATTAATTGGTTTCACAATGAGGAATGGACCTAGCTTCTGATTATCCAACTTTTTCTAATGGCCTTGTTGTCTTGATATGTTGTCATTGAAGCCAAACTTGGTCCTCGATTTTGAAGCTAGGTTACATTCCTTTCGATGTTCATCAACATTCTTCTCATATCACCTTTGCGCTTCTTTAAGGTTAAATACAAGTTGAGTTTGAACATCCATTAACCACATGGTTCAACCTATAGTTGTTGGATTCATGACTTTGTGCACACCTTGAATGTCAAACTTGGGGTCTAAACCATGATTTGCAAAAAAAAAAATGTTTGCTGGGTTGATGAATGCATTGTGTTATTGCAAGCAAACTTTGCCATGGCTAAAAGTTTTGACCAATCATCTTGATGATAATTGGTTGTGCACCATAAATATTACTTCAAGACTTTATTGACTTGTTTTGTTTGCCCATCCATTTAGGGGTAAAAAGTTGATGACAACTTCATTTTCACACTTAAAAGTTCAAATAATTGATTCCAAAACTTAGATGCAAATTAAGGCCCACGATAAGAAATGATATCTTCAAGAAGACCATGATATTGAAAAACATGATCAAGGACTAACATGGTTATTCCTTTGTTAGTAATTATTTTGGTACATTAAATGAAATGAGCCATCTTCATCAAATAATCCACCACCACCGAGATGGAGTCATAAGAACTACAAGGTGGGAGGTTTGTGATGAAGTCCATGGAAATTGGAGACCATGGGGATGTAGGGATCAATAATGTTTGAAGGAGACCATGAGAACAATGATGCAGATTCTTTGTTTGAACACAAACATCACAAGATCCAAGAAACTCCTTCACATACTTCCAAAGCTATGGCCACCAATAATCTCAAGACATTAACTCCATGGTCTTGCTAATCCAAAATGGCCTGCAACCAAAGCATCATGTTTAGCCTAGAAAACTTGAAATCGTGTAGGGCCATCATGAACATACAAAATATCATCATGATAAAATAAACCATTTTAAAACTCAAACGTAACATGATCATTAAAAAAATCTTGGATTTGATGGTAAATCCTTAATTGGCCTTGGATGCCAATACCAAGAGGGTTTTTCTTCAAATCTTCACGAATTTGATAAAGAAGGGTTGTGTCATTAGGAATTACCGATAATGCTTGAAGTCAAAAATGTTCAAGCTTGAAAATGACATCACATTGTTACTAGTAGGTTGCATCTATTTCCTTAGGCACAAAACACGAACGATGAAACAATGCATCAACTTTCCCTTATTGGTGCCTAGGGCGATATGTGATGACAAATTGGAATCAAAACAAATAGAATGCTCATTGAGCTTGGCATTGATTCAAAACACAAATTGTCATGAAATATTATAAATTTTTGTGGTATGAATATATAGTGATTTCATGTTGAATTTTTTCAAGTAAATGATGCCGCTCCTCAAAGGCATCCATGATGGTTAGAAGTTCCTTATCATGAATCTCACATAATTAATCTTTGCAAGAGAAAACTTTTGAAAATGGAAGTCGACAAGATGAAAAAGATTATCTTCTCCATGTTGTGAGAGTATGATGCCTATTACAAAGTAAAAAATATCTGTTTTAGCAAAAGGTTTGGAAGGGTTTGCATGAATCATGAGTGGGGTAGTTGTGCCTTCAAAAATTGAAATGCATTTTTATCTTCAATTCCCTAAGAAAAATGTTGATCCTTCCTAGTCACCCGTGTAAGAGGGGCCACTATTGAAAAATAGTGGGCAATGAAACATTGATAAAAATTGGCAAATCAAAAATATATATTAAACATCCTAAATAGAAGTTGGAATAGCCCAATCAATAATGGTCTAAAATTTACAAAGATCCATGTGAATATCATATCCAGAAATGATGTAACCTAAAAATTTCATTTCAAATTGATGGAATTCACACATTTCCAATTTGGCATAAAATCTTACCTCCTGAAATTTCTCCAAAACCAAACATACATGGTGTTCATGGTCCTCCATGTTCTTTGAGAAAATGAGGATGTGATCAATGTAACAAACCATGAAATCATCCAAGTATTCATGAAAGACATCATTCGTTAGATGTTGCAAAATAGCAAGCACGTTAATAAGGCCAAATGGCATCACAACATATTCAAAATGGTCATAACGGGTTTTGTATGTTGTTTTCCATTCATCACCTTCTCAAATGTGCACCAAGTTGTATGTTTCACATATATCAATCTTGGTGTACACTTTGGCATGATTGAGTTGGTCCAACAACGTTAAGATCAAGGGCAAAGGGTATTGATTCTTGATGTGAGTCGATCAAGTCCACAATAATTAACACACATTTGCAAAAAACCATTTTAAAAAAGAAGAAGATAAAGGCATCAATTAGAAATTTTGAATGTCAAATGAACCATTTTTTGAGGTTTTCATTGAAGTATTCATGAAATGTTGCAAGTTCATTTTGTGACAAATTATAGATGGGTCCAAATGGAGGTTGTGCTCCTTCCACAAGATCAATGGTGCAATCATATGGTTGATGATTGGGCAAGGTGCCCACATTTATCTTTTCAAACACATCCTCGAATTCTTGGTATTGGGAAGGAATTTCATGTGGACGTGGCCATCATTTGGTAAGGGAAGAGCATAAATCAAGAATGCATTTCCTTTTTTGGCAACCTTCACGAAAGCTTTTGCTCCAACGAATAAAGGCTTGGGGCACCTAGGCCATCTTGTGCCATCTAGGTTTTCCTTCTACTTCAAATTTTCCATGCTTTTAACGAGGGTTTCACATTCCAAGGCTTTATGTTATGGTGTTTCAAAATGAAGACCATGCCAATCCATTCATGGATTGTGTAAAACAAGCTAAAACAATCTAATGATGACATGATTTTTAGAGATGAAATGAAATTAAAAATAACCTTACTGGTATGGGAATCAATGGTAACATCTAATGGTTCGGTTTCATGTTTGACTGGTCATGATGAAAGATTCCGACCATTAATGACCTCAACCGGCATTGGAATGTTTTTTTCCACTAAAGCCAACTTGTATTGTCACACTAATTCTTTGTCCATAAGACATGTTCATGTGCTAGAATCAAGACGTTCTTAGGCCTCCGTAGTCATAAGCTTATTACATTTGACAATGATCGGTATCAAAAAACATGGTGTTGGGTCTAAAAATAAGCTAAGACCATTCTCATTACATGATGCATCAACATCCAGCCTCATAGTCCGTATTGAGATTAGACATGTTCGTTTTCTGACTTTTCTAATTGTGGATTACTAACAGAAATGACATGTGTTGCATGTGGTCCATGTTTTTTTGAACACTCATGAGTAACATGACTTAGTTTTCCACAATATAAATAAAGGTTATTTGTATGTCGGTGTTGTTTCTCTTACTATGTGAAAGGCTTGAATCTTGTCTTATCAATATGCATGGGGTCGTCTTTTGATGAGGTTATTGAAGGCTAGGTTGGCATTGCAAATGGAATTTTTTTTGTGTTACCGGTGGTGCAAAACTCCTTTGTGTTGTTGATGTGGGTTCATGGCGCTTTTTTTGCTGACGTTCAAAAAGCTTGTTGTCACATCAAATAATTTGTGCAATGGCCTAAAATTTAATGTTGAAAGGTTTGGCAAGGTGAGTAGCAAGTTCTTCACATCACCTCATAACCCAAATTGGAATTAGCTTATGAGTGTTGCATCACCCAATGATGCAAACCAACTATTTGAACTTCAATGTATATACCGCAATTGAACACTATCTTTGACAAAAATATTTATTTTGATCTTAGACGTGTGTTCTTTGTCTGAATCTCCAAAAATGCCATAGAACTTTTTAATAAATGTTTCAAAATCATTAAGCAAAGGTGATTGATGTTCCAACAAAGGTGGGAACCAAGCAAGGGTTGTGCCCAACAACAAGGTGCTAATGAGTCCAACTTGAGTGAGTTATGGATGTTGGCATTTAAACCAATACCATTAGCTATTTCCAAGCAATCCATCTTTGAAGGGGATAGGTCTAGTTTAAGTTATGAGTTTTACCACCATTATCTTTAGTTGTTGCAAGGTAATGGAAAATCCACAATCTTGCATACCCAAAACCTAAGCTACAATTATTTTATCTTTGTTTGTTAACACATATCTTAAGCCCACTTTCCTCAACCTTGTTATGCCATCCAAATGATTTGAAAGTGAAGTTAGTGGTACGTGTTAAAACTTGCTTATTTTCTTCAAAAAGATTTGACCTATTTCCATTACATCCATTGTTTCTTCCAATGCTTCATTTGTCCATCTTTTTCATTGGGTTAGGGTAGGAACCATGTTTTTTCTTGTTGATTTGTTTACTTTTGGTGCAATTTTAGGTAAAGTGTTTTCCTTGTCTATTGTTTTTTTTTTGTAATTCATTTTGTCACTTATGAAACATATTACATGTTAAACAACCTTTTACTTCTTGGCCCTAGTCTCCAACAACTTGGTGGCATCCAATCAAGGTTTACAAGAGGCATAAAATTCAACTTTTTATAATATCACAATATTTTGTAATTCATTTTGTCACTTATGAAACATATTACATGTTAAACAACCCTTTACTTCTTGGCCCTAGTCTCCAACAACTTGGTGGCATCCAATCAAGGTTTACAA
>Ga0116227_10001101_pt1 | contig 58432 bp, 46 predicted proteins | sample S1TSphgellanicum_FD_89693 | JGI IMG/M metagenome (GOLD analysis project Ga0116227, IMG submission 89693) | Host-associated microbial communities from peat moss isolated from Minnesota, USA - S1T2_Fb - Sphagnum magellanicum MG | ecosystem: Host-associated > Plants > Peat moss > Unclassified...
CGCAGTTAGTGAGGTGAATCCGAGACGCGTCAATTGCTGGTTGAAAACTATTTCCAACCCCCCTCCGGTGCTCGCAAGAGCGCCTGAGAATTTCTGGAAGGTCCGCCCTAGGCTCGGACCTCATCAACAAGACTAAAAAGGATGGCATTCTTAAGAGCATAGAAAATAAGAGAACAGGGAATTTAGCCAGATTTGGCAAAAGAAATACGTGTGTTTAGAAAGAGGCTATTATCATTCTGCAATTTTTGCTACCCAATGGAACTCAGGATGTAAATCAGTCACATAAAGTTTTACTTGGATTTTTTGGGGATTAGGCAACTCAAAACTCAAAAAACACTATTATTTCGCCAATTTGGAAAAATAATTCGCCAAAAGAAAAACCTTGCCTGCAGACCTGCAATCTCGCCAGGGCACTGCAGCAAAGCAAAAAATTAGAAGGAACATTAAAAATTAATTGGGATTTCATGGTCCGCTCATGAGTTTTTGTTTGTAGCCTAGTGTAGAATATGTAAATCATAGGAATTTGTAAAAAAAGTTGTTATACATCCTTAGGGAGCCTTAGCCAAAACTGGCTGTAAACCAAATATGAAGTAAAAATCTTTAATCATCCTTCTATATTTTTTGGCTACACATGGAAAATCACTTATAGAAATCATGAATTTACTATATTTTCTGACTTCTGGCAATTGAAACCACTTTATTTTTTATTTTCAAAATTAAAAAAACACTTTTTGGCAAAATTTTGCCAATATATGAAGAGGGTTGTTTCAGACTAGTGTTTCCTTTTTCAAATTTGTGGGAGCTAGGTGGGTTGGGATCATCCACAAGAGGACTTAGCCAAATTTGGCTACACATCAGAGACCCCTCAAACCTTAAACCCAATTACCATACCTGCCTACCAAGTTAAGCTGAAATTAAATAAAAGGAAAAAGTGCCTAATTATCCATCTATCTATCAATACTCTATATGCCATATAATTATGGATTACACAAGATTTCATTCTAAATGTAACTGATTTAGTTAGACTTCAATTTTGGGATTTGCTTCAACAAGGGACACCAACTCACTGGAAAATCAATACACTTATTTCTCATCCTCCAGTAAGCTCTTCCTTTCAAGGTACTTGCTCTTCTTCTCATCCTTTTACCTAAAGGCCTAAGTCTAGAAAATCATTTGACAAGTCTTATCTGGAGTTAGGCTATAAAGTTTGTCTTTGACAACAATTTTAACTTCTGATAGCTTCTCACTAGCCTACCCATATAAGGCTGAAAGCAACATTCAAGAAATCTTGATTGACCAAGGAGCTCAAAGATCACATTCTTGTTTCCCCTTTCAAGAATGGGAAAATAAAATATAAGAATTGCAAACATCAGCTCTTTTGTATCTTTGATGAGATTTTAGAGTTCTAAGTTGGATGAAGATTGCACACTAACCATCAATCTCATCTCCTAGAGGTCACACACACAAAGGGAATTAAACCCAGAGCAATGAGGATGATGTTTTGTGCAATTGCAGTCTTATCAAGATATTGAACCTTTTCCATACTTCACCCAAAAAAGGGCTTTGTTAGCATGCATAAGTTGGTAATCATGCTTCAATCAAAGCTGGGCTCCTGATCCATCCTTTATCCATGCAGTGATAAAAGGTTTTTCACTACTGTAGTACCTTGGCATTTTGATACATATCTGTCAAGTAATTAATTAATTTTATTATTTTCATTTCAACAAATAGAAAATTCTTAAAGATTCAATATTTCCCTTCCAAAATGTATGTTATTTGAATTCTTATTTTGAAAATTAAACATTTCTGGAAATAGTATAATTAGTGTTGAAGCTGCCAAGGTACTAGTTGGTACTTGTTAATTCAGCATCCAGCTTAAATGTTCTCTCTCTTCTCTTTGATAGTTGTTCCAGTGCAGCTTTATCATGCTCACCTCCCATACACCCAGCCACAGTCTCAGCAGCTTCCATGATGCTCATCCCAATTATACACCCAGTGCAATACTTTGAAGGAGAAAAAGTATGGAATACGAACCAGATCATATTTGAGATAGACTGCATTGAGCTGCCTTCAATTCTCCTGGCATCTTCCACCTGTGGATTAGAGATGTAACTTCACGTCACATCTCACACTAAATTCATGTGTCCATCCATGCTGATTAAACCACTCAATATTTAGCTTGCACATGAATGATTTGATGGAACCCATTTTCTTCCCCTTGTCACTTAGACAAATCTGTAAATAGTCTGTCTACTTATCCTTGTAGAGGAAAGCAAGAAGCATCAAGGAATTCAAAGTTAATATGACTCTGGACTTGAAACTTTCTCTATTGTAAACTCAGGTACAAGTACTCTCAGATGTTGGTCTAGTATATAGGAGCTTGCTCCTGTTATCAACCGTGGTATAGCAAGGACCTGACAAGTCTGGTATCAGCTGAGGCAATACCAGGCTTTTTATACCAGTTCTGCATCCTAAGTATGTACCTGTGTTGTTCCATCAAAATAACCAGTCTTGGACCCAATGCGAGGACAAGACGGGTATGCAAGTTTTTAAAAAGTATCCAGTACCAGTATCCATATTGTTGACACTAGTTTCTCTTATTCTGGAAGACCTAAGAAACCCTAACCTGGCTGATATATGTGTTTCAAAAATGGAATACTCGTCCAAAGCTGCTCTATTTAACCTCTTGGGTTACTCATAAACTTCAAGCAATTCTCATATGCTATTTGGAAATGAAAAAAGATGAACCCAGCCAGCTAACTCTCAAAGAGCAAAAGATTGAGTGAGGAGGCTCTATTCAGAAATTTTAATGGGTCATCTGGCTGGTGGGTGATTTTGTGTAGGGTAATACCCAAGGAATGGCAGAGTTCCAGAAGTAAGCACACACCCGAGGCTAAGGCAGGGGGTGCTTACTTCTCAAACTTGGCCACTCTGATGAGGTTGTTACCATGTAAAAATTGATCTGACTTTTTATTTTTTATTTTTCTTACTATACTCGGCAGGTATCTTGTGGGTATCACAGATTTTTTTTTTTGATGTGAAGCATTTCAGAAAATGGAATGCCCACACCTATGCCCCATGAGATTTTACATACTGAGATTTCTCTTAGTGTACGAGATTTTTCATACTGAGTTGCATCATTTCATACTGAGATTTATTAAAATGTCTTTACTTTGTGGATACCACTGAAAGAGGGGATAGGGGATGAAAGGGGCCCCAAAGATAGGGTGAAGACAGCGTTACTTTACGGATAACTCTATTGAGCTCAGAAATTAAGTTAGCTCTAAATGCTTGGCTAATAATCACTAGTCAACAGACTAAACCTGGTTACAAAAATATACTAGGTATCAGGCAACTTGTAAAGAGATTTCTCCCAAATAAGGACATTTCTAATTGAGACACTAATTAGGCTTGTGCTAAATCAGGTCACTTCTTTTTGTCGCCTCCCTAAACAGTCTTTGGAAGTTCATGCTTTAAATAATTTGTTAATTTTAGAAACTCTCTCCTTCCTCAACTGCACGGGAGAATCCTGCCTCTCTGGGGAGTCAGGGTTTATTTTTCCCCCAATCTTGTGATCTTGCTAGCCACATTGGCTATTATTCACAAGAGGAATTAGTCAAATTTGGCTATTGACAAAAAATAGGAGTTAAGCATCGTTGACCAAGAAATGCATCATAATGAGCTCATTAGTTAGTATTTTGTGTCTTCCTATATTTGGCCAGTGCAGGTATTGATAGCCATTGTTGATATTCTATTTGCAAATTCATGTAGTCCAACAATTGATAAGCTATTGGCACCAAACACTTGTGATTTTCAAACCCTGAGATCTAAGTCAATTATATTTTACTACCAGCTCAATTTTTTTTGATATTTAGAAAACACCATACTACACCATACTTGTCTAGATCAAGGTTTTTTCCCTCTTTTTTTATATAGAAAATTTCACAAATTTCTCCAAAATTTTAGGTGAGAAAAACAAAAGTTTCCAAAGTTTCCCAATCTTTTTGTCAAAAAAGTGACAAATTTTCTATTTTAAAAAAATCCACTGATCTATGTGTGTAGATTGGGAAATATATGATTCAAATGGGACCAAAACATGTCAAATACCCTTCAAATAAAAACATTTGATTGGATTAAATTGCTATTAATTACTATACTTCCTGAGTCAGGTTTTCAATTGTTCAGACCTATGGTGTGGGAGTTATTGAATATTGAAAAATCTTATCAAATAAAATTCAACAAAATTCAAAGAAAAACAAAGTAAATTGAGGGTGCACTCTTGGAAAGCCTTTGATGTGTGGGATTTCTAGAGGTGATTGCCTAAGTTTTTAACCTATGGTGTGAAAAATATTGAATTTTGAGAAATTTTTGTCATTGAAAAAAATATAAAAACTAGCTTTGAAAGGAGAAATTAATTGGGTAATGAGTTCACTTTTGCATCAATGGCACATGTCACATTAATAGATTTTAAATAAGTTTTCATATATTAAAATTTGGGCTTCGCATTGCTGATGATGATTAAATTATTTTGTATTTTTTATAATTAATTGTTTGTTCAAAAGTTAAAATTTTGTGAATTTCATTATATGTCATTTTGGTTCATTAATATTTTTCACATTCTTGATTTGATAGGCAAAATGTCAACAAAAGTTTGATTCATTAGAGAAATTCACAACAAAATACAAATTTTAAAAAAAAAAAGACATTGAAAAAGTGTAAAAAAAAACAAAAAAAACAAAAGCATTAAAGGGTGCAAGACAGACAACAAGGAACAATTCTAAACTGAAATTTGATCTATGACAAATTATAATTTGAAATGATTCTTAAATTGTCTCACCAATGATCACCAAAATACCCATCTTACATTAACTAGTTCTGATAAAAAGTTCTAAAATAAATTATACTTGTGGCAAAATGTAGACCAGTTTTAGACTGGATTTGTTAAGATTACTTTTTCTGTGTACTTTACCATGCTAGAGTGAACCCATTTGGTTTGATCCTCCTGCTGCTGCAATTCATGACACTTCCCAAATTTTCAACAATTCTCAAATTTGGCGTCACATTTGTGTCTCTAGTGACTGTTGGTTGCAGTGAATCTGATGAATCTCCACATGCATCCAGATAGGAAGAAGCTGATGGGTGTCACCAGCTGCTGCTATGATACAATTTTGAAGAACTTGCATATTTTTATAAGTTGAAGAAAAGCCTAAGAAACTTGATTGATCAATGTCTCTGGAACTTTCCTTCATGAAGCTCAATAATCCAGATCAAGCTATAAAATACAACCTGACACTTTCAGAACTTCTTCTGTTACTGGCATTTAGTCTGTTTGATAAAAAACTTTGCTGCTTGTACATGATTCATTATAAGCAACTGCAAATTTGCCACTTTGTGATCTGAGGAACAAAAACTGAGATCATATTATTGGATTTGAAAGAAGAAGGCTCCAGAATAGAGCTGTAGAATGTAGAAGAAAGGTCTGCATAAGCTCAGGCTGCATCCTGGACATGAGCTCACATCAGAGTCAACATTCATATGCACCTGCAAAAAATTTCCATTTTGTGATCTGCAGGAACAAAAACCTCACAAAGGATTTGAATGAAGAAGAAAGGTCTGGACAAGCTGAGGCTGCTCCTGGACATGAGCATGATCAGAGTTGGTCTACAGCATGAATTCTTTAGGGAAATTGCACAAATAGAATAGTTTTTGTGATCTGCATTTGTGGTATCAAAATCTGATTTCAGTAAATACTGGGAAGAGTACTACTGTGGAGATCTGTTAGAATATGCCTGCCAGGGTTAGTGTAACACAGAAGCTGCAGCTGCAACAAGGGATGAATCAATTGTCTCCAGCTATCTTAGCTTCTGCAAATCTTGGGAGTTGTACTGCACTCTACAAGGCTCACATGCCTGGATGTCATATCATCACAGCAGCTTCCATGATTCCATTCCAGAACAAACCCTAATAAGTTCCACAATGCACATGAATGCCTCCCTCCTAGATGGGCAGGTCCTGCATGAAACACAATTTTGGGTTCTGTACTGATCTCTAGGCTGAAGAAGAATCATGGCTGCTGCAGGCAGGATAGGAGGTCTCCAGCAGACATCTGAGCCTAATGCTGTTAGTGATTGAATTGAAAGAAGTGTTAGTGAAAACCTGGATTCTTAAGGACTTTGATGAAGCCCCAGATTAATAAGAATGTACCATGGCCCTAGCTTGCAAGCTCGTGGAGGGAACTCTAGTGTAGATTCTTTGGGATTCTCAAAGCTGCTGCAAGTAATTATTCCTGAACTTGGTTCTACATGAATACAGCTCAGGGTCCTTGAACAGTGCCTCCAGGGCCCTCTTCAGTTTTGCCCTAACTTTTCCAAAGTTCCTAGTGTCAATTGGAGCATCCAAAATCAGTTGCAGCAACCCCAGCAGCAAACGGCTTCTTCAGTTGGCAGATGATGCAGTCTAGCTGCAAAATCTTCTTTCTTCCCAGCAGGACTGCAACACCAAACGTCTGCATCATGTGCAGAAGCAAAGGTGCCTTTTTTTGCAAATTAGAAAAGGGGAAAAGCAACTGATGAGCAGAGAGTCTCATGGGTGACATCGAACCTTGGTTACTGCTGAGCTTTGAAGTCCATGAGCTCTGATACATGATGAAGCTACTCCAGGTCCGGCAGAATCTGATCAGTATCCCAGCTGCTATTAGAGAAATGGATTCAAGCTGAACTCGAATGATCAGTCAAGCTGAGCCATGATGATCAGCCGCAGCGTTGCCTTGAAATACACAACTGATAATATTCCAGCTCCCTGCAGGCACTTGTACTCCAACTGCATTGGAAGTCAAGAGAAGCGCGAGGAGAACACAAAATCGTAAGAAAAATGCTGTGTACATGACCTAGTGCCTCCACCTCCACTAGTACTTTCGGACACTAGAGATCCGCGAGAACATATGAAGGTCTGGAGATCAAGCTTCCGTCTCGGTCTTTGTTATTTTCTAGGCCCCATACGGAGCCGCGTGCGGGTCTTCAACTTGAGCCGGAATGGAGCTGCTGGTCTGCTGCTGCCATTCATGTTTCTCAGCCTGCAGTATATTAATCTCGACTTGTCTCTCCATGCAAGCGCCCGTCTACAATCTGCACCCGAGACTCGGAAATGTACACAACTGCAGACGGCCCGACCGGGGAGATCCAGAATTCGCGGAATGAACTGCACCTGTGCGGACTACCAGCAGCTCGCAATACAGCAAAGGTCCTACAATAAACCAGTAGTCGCGGCAAACAGACTACTAAAACTTGCTCATGATCCGCATGCGAAACATTGCAACGGAAGTAATTCCTAGCTGAAGATCATCTTGCAACAACGCACAGCTAGCTAGCTGGAAACAAGCTCTGATCATGATGATACACCCGAGATAAAAACCTGTTTTGAAGGAATCAAACAGTCAGGAAACTCGACGCGGACAAGATCAGATCCAAACCCCTCAGGAGATCAGAAACAACAAGCTCAGGAGATCTCCTCTCTCTCTCTCTCTCTCTCTCTCTAGTCTCTCTTGATTCACAGAATCTCAAGCAGTCGTCCTCAAAACTAGGACTCCATGATCAATACATGAGCAGCTCTAGCTGGAGTTGCTTCTGGGTCATGATGCAGATGATCTTAAACCCCTGCGGCTGCTGCTACACAACCACCACCGCCATTACACGTGCACAACAGTACCAGTATGATCTTCAGGCAAAAACTGTGTATCTCTCTCTCTCTCTCTCTCTCTCTCTCTCTCTCTCTCTCTCTCGCAATGTTGTGGCACCTGGAGTGCAGGCTGCAGCTGCAAGGCCCCGCGTGGAAGAAGAACCAACCACACAAAAAGAACACAAAACCCAGAGGAAACTCTATAAATTTCCTTCGACTAAACAAACCTTAAAGGAACTCAGAAAAAACAGAAAACCCAAAACTTGACTCCAACCCTGGAGCTAAGAGGAGTTGCTGCACTCATCAGCACTCCCTCTAGTTCCACACAAATGCAAAACAACAGCAACAGCAGGAGGAGGAGGCGAGAACAAACAGGAAAGGTCATCTGAGAACACGAGTCCCTCGAAAACATCATGAGTCTCACCCATGAGGTCTCTCTGTCTGCCTCTGGTGGTGAGAGCTAGGAACCATGTTGGGGAACCATGTTTTCAAAAGAGAAGTTATGAGCCTTGAAAGTTTCAATGCCATGAATTCAGCTAACGACATCTGAGAACACTGAGTCTCTCCAAACATCATGAGTCTCACCTATGCCTCTCAGTTTGTGTACTGAGGGACGGAGGGAGGGAGGGACCATGTTTTCACAAGAGAAGAAGTTATGAGCTTTCAAAGTTTCAATGCCATGAATGAATTTAGCTAATTACATCTGAGAACATGAGTCTCTCAAAACATGAGAGAGCCTCACCCATGTCTCTCAGTTTGTGTTCACTGAGAGCCTGGGAGGGAGAGGAACCATGTTTTCACAAGAGAAGTTATAAGCCTTCAAACTTTCAATGCCATGGAATTCAAGACCGAGTAGAAGAAGAGCACATGAGACTTGTCTTGTCTTGGATGGAACTACAAGGAGAGGAGAGAAGTTCATGATGTTTTGACATTTAGTTAAAAGTTATGAGCCTTCAAAGTTTTGGTGTCCTAAATTAGGGATCAAGTGAGTGCTATAAATAGAGAGCCATGAACCTTCAAAGTTTTAGTGCCCTGAATTAGGGACCAAATCCTTAGATGCTAAGGATAATATAGCCATTCAGGAGCCTTCATTTAGTTTTGGTGCCATGAATTTGGGATCAAGTAGGTAGGTAGGTAGGTAGGGATGGGGGGACCAAGTAGAAGAGCACATCATATTCATGTGGGATGATTCTAGGGAGCTGAAAAATTGTTCACACAATATTTAGAGCTTTAATATATACTTTCACAAAGTTAATATTTAGAGCTTTAAGATATGTTCTCACAAAAGTAAATATTTAGAGCTTGTAAATATGTTTTCACAAAGTAAATATTTAGAGCTTGTAAATATGTTTTCACAAAGTAAATATTTAGAGCTTTTAAATATGTTTTCACAAAGTAAATATTTAGAGCTTTTAAATATGTTTTCACAAAGTAAATATTTAGAGCTTTCTAAATTTTCAATGCCTGAATTAGGGACGGAGTAACTAGGTGCTGAGGGTATAGCCATGAGCATTTAAAGTTTTGGTGCCATGAATGTGGGACCAAGTAGATCAGTTGGTGCTACTAGGGATGGGACCCATGGCCGTGCTGCTATTCAGGTATTATGGTACAGACAAACAAGCATGGAGGGAGGGCGGGAGGCAGGGAGGGGGCAATAGGTAGCACCAAGAGACGTGGTAGGTTAGACTCTAGAGAGAGAGAGAGAGAGAGAGAGAGGGTACATATTTTGCATTGGGAAGAGTAGCAGCAATAATATTAATTAGTAGTAGTTGTGCCTAGTAATGTTTTTTAAATGGATACCTGGCAGAGATTTCCCAGATAGAGCTAAATATAGGTTCTCTACAACACGCAGTTTTAAAGTCAAAACACTCCTTCATTGCCTATAAACTATGGGGCATGACCGTTTGACCCTCCCCTCCTTGGAACATGGCGTTTATGTAAGGACTACTCATTCACTTGAGTTTATAACGCCTTAATGTTTTGAAAATAGATAGCACGATTTGGACATAAATAAGGTCGTTTCCAATTATACAGAAAGAGGTATATAAAACACCTTGTATTTCATATTGTTTCATATAGCTTGCACCTTGTGGGCCAGGGCGAATTGACCCCCACATTGGGATCATGGTAAAAACCCAAACACACATTTAAATGGCCATATTAGACCCCAAAATTTATAGATTTGGACTCAGGGACCCTGATTTAGTCTGTGGAGATCATATTTATGAATATTTAGAATATTTATAAGGAATTTAAATGGGTTTTGGAATTTTTATCATGATCCCAATGTGGGGTCCATTGGCCTTGACCCACCTTGAGGACCTTGCTCAGAATATAAAATACTAAGTAAGTAATTTAGAGCTACCTGAAAAGGCACCAGGACCTTTACCACTTTTGCACCCTAGGGTGGAGTGTTTTTTTTTCAATTTTCTCATGTTGCACCAAAAGTGGTGATCAGCCATAAGAGGATTTAGTCAAATCTGGCTACAAGACAAATGGAGTAGTACAAAATCTAGGAATCCTATTACATGTTGACAAATCAATAGAATTCATTAACTAATTATGACCATTTTAAAAGAAGAAAGCTAGACATCAGCCCAAAACCTCCAAAAATCTTGGCAATTTTCATTACTTTCTTTTTCCAAATGTGACGATTTTCTTGAAAATTTTCCAAAAGGTTCCCTTGACCCTTGAGACTTTTTTTAAATAGCAAGTTGGAGAATTTATTTTTTTTAAAAACTATTGCCCAAGTTTAGGTCTATAACATTTTTGTGAAATGCATAGAAATAGGTGATCTTCAAGCACACAGGATATTTGACATTGAAGCTTTAGAAGTAAGTAAGGGGAGGCAAATGATTGGATAATATCACTTTTTCAAGGATCTAGTTTATTGTTTTGCATCTCAAATTTTCTTTTCTTTTTTCATCTTGATTTAATTATGTTTTGAATATCACTAGTTGGCTCTTGTGCTGTTGGCCCAAGTATAACTAATCTCCTATAAAATCACTAATCCCAATATTATTATAATTGAAGATGGTTTAACTTTAGAATTCTTATGAAAAAACCATGTTCAAAATTTTAATAAAATTTTAAATATGCAAATTATTATAAATTCAATAACTTTTACTCCATTGATTTGAAAATTGCAAACAACAAACATGCACATTGCCTCATTGAGAGCTTTTTCTAGCTATACTAAAAGTGAAGCAAGGGGCCCCATGGTTTGGGAGGGATATGATCTGATCACATTACCATTGTTGGACGGGTATTAGAATCAACTACAGATACTTGTCAATTATCAACCTGGGTATATACCCACTTACACGACAAGAGTGAAAAAAAACAAAATACTGGTTTTTGTAGAGAACCTCGGTTGTCAATTTTTTGAAATTTTCAAAAACTCAGCTTTCTAACCATTGGTTCTTTGTCGATTCTTTGATGTTTCTGAAATACTGATAATCGATGGTTCTCTCTAAACTTTTATTAAACCGGAATCTATGGTTCTTTGATTCTGAAATTTTTAAAGAACTGGAACCACCAATTCATTTTAAAAACATATAATTGCACGACACTCGCTTACACCACATTTACTTCTGTGTGACCAAAATATGAGTGGACATGTTTTCCAGCAGCACTTCTCTGATGTGGTACTTTAGTACTTACCCACTTGCTCAAAAGGTACTTACTCCTTTTGTTCTTTGATTGTTCTCAAAAGCAACGCACATGTTACAAGAGAATATAGTATTTCATATTGGAAGCCTTTCCTCCTGGGTCCTCATGACACATATGTGAGGTACACTATGTAGTTTCATCCATTTCAACTTATAGTATATGTGTGATATATTTTCTAGTTTGACATCAAGTCTAAATCTTAAGATGTGGCATTAATATGACCAATTTGCAGTATATATCATACACAATCTACATTAAAGTGAATGAAATCACATGATTTATCTCACACACATTGTGTCATGAGCCAAGGATGTCTTGGGTGAACCAGGTACCATGGTTAAAATCACAAAATTCATCTAAATTATTTCTAAATATTACAAATATCCCATACTTAGACTAAATTAGGGTGTCGGAGTTCAAATCTAATGGCTTTGGGCTTAATATGCTCGCAAAAAGGCCTCTCTGCAAAAACAATTCAACATTACACCGAGAGCGGCCAATTACCCATCTCCTTTGTATTTTTGGTTGCATGAAGTAATGAAATGTGTATTGTTCAAAACAGGGGTTTTTGTTTGGTCAGTTTTACCTAGCCTCCTTTTGTTTTGGAGGTTCTTTTAGAGGCCAGTCATTAGTGCAAAATGGCCAGTTACATGTTGGATGATGAAATTTGAAGACCCTGAGTGGGTCAAGCTTTTATGTAAGTAATAAGTATGCATCCCTTGTTGGTCATATTGACAAAATAGGTAGGTCAACAAGGAGTTGCAACACTAAACAACTAAACTAGAAGCAAAAATAATAAGACAATTTGGTGGATTCTTTTGGACAATTAGCCACCCCAAGTTTCATAGCAAAAGCCCAAAGAAAGAGTGCCACTTGGGCAAAATTCAGAAAAGAATGTCAGGACTCAGGACATGCTGGGGTATGTGGGCGTGAGAGAGTGTCTGTAGACTAGTAGTGGGGGAAATGCAAAAGGGAAGTTCTCAAAAGGGAAGGATCAAGTAGAAAGATCTGTCAGACAAGAAAATTTTGAGGGCTTCCTGTATCAGTGATTTAATTTTGGTGGCCTTCATATCTGTTTTATAGCCAGATTAGGCTAAATCTCCCTTGGCTGAATGCCCTTTTTTCTACATCTTCCTAATACCTATGGATGATTACTACTTCGGCTACATAAGAATATTCATTTAAAAATCCATTGCATATAATATGATAAATTAGCTACTGAAAATGGACCGCTGTGAACCAGCACCCACCGGCACACCTTGAAGGATGGATGATAAGTGGTCAGGAAACAGTTTTCTGTTGGGTTCTAGTTCCTTAGTTAACTATGGTGGTTAGCTCAGTTGCTTTTTTAAACTACATATTTACTAACAACCCACAAGCAGGTTGTTAGTAGGTAAGTAGTTAAAACAGCCCTGACCTAGTAGTTACCTATTTTCCTACCTATCTACCTATAATGAGACCTATTTCCTTCAAAAATGGTTACCAAGGTGAAACCAAATATTAACTCAGTTGAGGTTAATCCACAACTGAGTAATAATGGGCATCCAGTGGATGATGCACTGGTGGGTGCTGGTTCACTGTGGCCCTGAATATGTGTTAAGAAGTACAAATATCAGTTCTTACAAAGTGTTCTAAGTAAACAAGTTTCCTAATCATAATCACTTAAAGTTCTTGGGCTTGGTGTTTTTGTTGTGGGATTGTTCTTACTTCGTACAAGATATGCAGGCAGCCGCCTTTCAAGTCTATATGGTACTTCTGCCATCAATAACCATGCTGTTAGGGCAGGGGTATTAGTGCCTCAATCCACCTATGCTAAGTTAGCAATACTAGCTCTTTTTTTCTCCATCGGTCCACAAGGATGGTGCAGCTACCTTCACACTTTTCAGTTCATTTTCCCATCATTGTTTTCTTCTGCACTTTCGTGACCTCATGTTTAACTCTTAACTTTTCTAGTCTCTAGGAAAGACACAAATCAACTAGAAATGAAGAAAGGGAAATGCAAATTGGTGAGGTTCTAGTTAATGTTGAGGCAGTCCAAGAAAATTCCATGGTGAATTTGGAGGGCACCTTACAACCATGATTATCCCTCCTAGGAAAGAGAAGAAATAATATGCCCACTCCTGAAGTGTAGGGTAATGCCTTGGAACATAGTGACACGCAACCTAGGAGATTAAGTTTATTTTTTTACATGATATCCCACTATGGGAATTTTTTGGGCATAAAAAAGGGTGGGCACTTCAAAAAGTGGAAGGAGCAAGCTTTTTGCTTTTTGAAATGCCTGCCTTCTGCGTCAGAGTGACTCAACAACCCCACAAACACACCACCCGCATTTCCTCATTTTGAGGCCATCCAATTAGATGAAACCCAATTTTTAAATCCTTGGAATACTTTTATGACCCTCAACTTTGGGGAGGTTCAGTAGGGAACAAGAACCCAATGGAAAAATGTGTCCTATCCACATGCCATCCATCCATAGTGGTGCATTTGTGGGTGCTGGTTCACCCTGACCCACCTATTGTGGATGAAAAAAATTCACTCTATAACATTACCTCCACATACACTAGAAAGTTCTTGTAGGTCTTGACAGGGTGAGAGGGATCTTACACCTGTATGTGGGCATAAGACCCCTTTCTTTCGTTTACCTCACTCATGATGTACATATGTAGGTTTATGATAACCTTCAAACACTCCCCCCTCTTAAGCCTCATGATCTAGGTATGTTTAGGTTTGTGATAACCATCTCCTTGTGGAACCATGGATAAAGCCTTGGGTGGGGGACATTCCCAGAGTGCCAACTTGGACTCAGCCACCGCCCAGTCCTAGGCCCTTTATTTTGAGAATGCCCCCACCCTCAGACTTTAAACCTTATTACATGTCCACCCACCATCCCTTCCTCATGGCATAGCACTCTTGCCCCTTGGTTCCAAATTCCATGTGATATATTTAATAGAAGCCCAGGGGGAAGTCACATACATTTTTGCAAAAATGATTTCAGTTCAAAATGAGATATTTGTATTATTATTTTTGGGACCTTATTCCAAAGAAGCCTGTGTCCTTGTGCTTTTACCTTACACATTTATCTGATATAATTAGATATCAAAATAATATCCTAGTACCTTTTCAGGTTCAGCATATATTAAATTATTTTTTCATTTGTTGAATTTTTTGGATATCAATAGTCAAATTATAACGAAGAAAATTTAAAACTTCATGCAGCCAATCAAGTTTGATCTCTGAAGCTTCGCTCCAAGTAACTTAACCACCTCACCACAAAAGCATTAAGCATCACTTTTCCAAGCCGTTGGTTATAATAAATTTAATATAGAGTGCTGAAATTCTCAAATTTTAAATTTTAACTTTCGAATTAAGAATTGAAAATTAAATTAATTATTCAGCACTGAGGTGCCAAACGTGAAACATGATCTCCCAATACATGGAGTGCCAAGAAAAGGCAAAGAATGACACCCCTCACCCCCCAAAAAAGAATCTGGAGATTTGTAATGTTGGACAGAAATTAGCTGCACCTTTAGGGTTTGTTTTGTAATTTAATGCAAGATAAACTCTGCTAGCCTACTTAAGACCCATCACTCTGATAAAGGTCCGGGGACACACATAATTCAGGGAACAATAGCACAAGAAATGGGAGAAACCAATTAAATGGAACGTGGGGGAGAGTGGGAAGGGAATGCGAAGATACCTAGTGCAAGGATGTTTCAAGGTTATAAAGACAGCAACAATCAATCCAACAGGTTGTGCTGCCATACACCAGTACACAAACACACGTCCAAATACTTAACTCTGTATATTAATTTAGGAAACAACACACCCCTCAATCTGCACAATGCATCAGTGTAATTTATTACTGACCAAATCTTTAGGTGACCATTTACTCTCTCAATTTTTTGGTCCATCTGAAAATTGGGTCGCCGTTTCTAAAGAACAACTCTTTTTAAATACATGATTGCATGTGTATTTTACTGGCGAAATTTCACTACAAAGCTAAATTTCAAATATTCGAAAATTAAGCGATTCTGGAGGTTTTCAACCGCGAAAAGTGAGGGAAAAAAATTATCAAATTTTTATGCTTGGTTTTCAATGTGTAGCCAATATATAGAAGGATGACTCAATATTTGTACTTCATTTTTGGTTTATAGCCAGATTAGGCTAAATATTCCTAGGCATGATCACCATTTCTTCTACATCTTCCTATGCATGATCGCCACTTTGGCTACAAACAAAAATTCATTAAAAACACACTGTTTGGACCCTAATACGAGCACCAGGCTGGTATTAAAATCTGGAGCCTGGCATGACCCATTACCATCAATTAGAATTGCCTTAATTAGAATTTTGGTGTTGCAGATTTCATTCCTATGCATTAATGCTACTAAGGTCAATGAGGTTGCACACTTCCCTTTCATTAAAGCTAAGTACTACAGAGACATCATCAAAAGCATCTAGCTTGGTGTTCCCACAACCTGCTACAACAGGCGCCACCATCTTTAAAGTTTAGAGTGAACATCACAACATGACAGGAGCTCCTTTTTAATGGCTAGTAAATCTGTACAATATGAATATTGAATAACCCGATATGCTTTTAAGTATAGTTCTAATCTGTTTCAATAGGGCATGTGTTGATTTAATTCAAATCTCTTGATTGTTTCAAAATCAAAATTATCATTAAGCATGTCCATAGTTTGTACCCATCATTTAATGTTTTAGGGTTAAAGAATCAAATAAAAACCGGTGTCTGGAACCATCACAAGGAAAACAAAAGGGGAGGCCAAAGGAAGGTCATTAGACACACAACCTGTAGGAACCAAAGAAGAGAGAGAGATAGTCCCTCTCGTGGTAGGAGGCTATCTCACCCACGGCCCCTCTAATGTCCCTTGCATGTAAATTGTGAGATCTAAAAAGTAATAGGATGTCTAAAACAAGCATCCCCACCAAAGCAATCTTCCTCTCTATAGTAGAAGCTAAAGCACGCTAAAAAGCAATACTGACACCTTAAAAATACCTTAAAAATAAATGCAAAAAGACAAAAATAATTGACCTTTCGATCGTTTGTCATGAACAAAGCAAGCACATTCCTTGATAAAATGATCCATATCATGCCAAGTGCATCATGCACCTCCATGGCCATTAGAATAAAATGGTGCCCTTCATGAAGCATTCTATACTTGCGAATTTTAGAAATGACGTTAAGTTCCGCAACTACAATTAATGACACTCGAAACCATCGTCTCCTATGTCCAGTTAGTAACCACCACATTGGCAACAAAGACTCAATCCTTATGAATCATGTAAAGATCAGCTCGTAATGAAGTTCCCAATGTAAAGGCATACCTTCATTCTCTCCATAGAATGTGCCCACTCGCTCAACAACAACACACATGACATTTCTAATGGCGTTTTATGTGGATATCCATTGACCAACGAATGGACAACATGTTAGGTGCGTGTCAAATGTGTTTAACCCATGTCCACACTCACACATAAGAAAACTAAATGCCAAAGGCTAAATCAAACCAAAACAAAAATGCATCACCAAAGTGAAAGATGAATAGATAGATGGCTTAACATTCAACCATAGTCCTGCCCCCTTGCTCAAACGGAAGTGGATGCGGGCTGTAGAAATAAAGGAAATGGAGTCATCCTCTAAGATAAACCTTAAGGATGTGTCGTGATGGAGGTCCATCAAAGAGGCTTGTAGAATTGGGGCACCGATAATTATCAAACTTTCAAAAAAAAAGGTGTATCTTTCTAATTGTAAGAAGAAGGTTATCCTAAATTGCATAAAGGCATGACTAAAAAAAGGTCGGGGCCCCCTCAACCTAAGAAATATACTCCTCCAAAACAAGTCTATCAAATATACGAAACCTGGGGCATAAATACAACACCACCAAAGCCCAACTCCCTAAAAAGGTAGATGGGGCACAATTTTCCGTAGATAAAGGCTTATACTAACAAAAAATATTAAAAGTCAAGCTTAACACCCCGTTAAGGGGCCCTAAATAAATAATGACCCAAGACCCATAATGTTTTCATATACCTATAGAACATTTTTGTCGAAACTCACCAAAAAAAACAAGAAAGAAAGAAGAACTATTTGAATGAAAAAAGAAGGTTGACGAACGACACATGAAAACAAAATGTCCAATGCAACATGTGCATTTCCCAAAAGAGGAAGATCATCGATAGGCACCACACCCTGAAATAAAACCTCATCCAAAAAATGTGTGACAAAGTTTTGAAAACCCACTGGCACATCCAAAATGCATAAAGCATTTGTGACCAAAATGCAACCCTAAGGAATTTTTATGCTTAAAGAAATCTCTAATGGATTTCAAAGCTTACATTTTGACACTTCACCCTAAACCCAACTAAGGTTAATTGGGTCAAAAGGTAGTCAAAGGTTGAAATAACCTCATTCATAAAACCCACAATGTGGGTATTCGTTCGTTTGGGATAGAAAGACATAACTAGGGGCTCACACAATGGTCTCTAAGAATGTTCGATAATGGGCCAAAACAAACAAAAGACCACTTAGGGGGGTCACCCTGCTTCATACTTGAAAATGACTCAATAATGGTGACTCTTCCTCATGTTGCCCATGCTAGTAGTAAAGAAAATAATGAGCACCATAAAACAACCTAGTAAAGGGGACAATGCTCGTCAAAGGTCCCACAACATTTCGTAGTTCTTTAAAAATAGCAACTCAAGAAACACCATTAAAAGCATTTTCAACACCAACTTACATCACAACCCAATCAGGGTTTAAATCAGGGCGGGCTCTAATGCCAAAAAGGATGGTTTTGCAACTTCCAAGGATCGAAACTCCAAAACTAATGGGGATAGGTGCTTTTGAAACGCCGCTTGAAGCTAAAGAACAATGGAGTGACTAATAAGTTGAAAAAATGCCTCACCTATAACAATAGCACAAAGGGGTGCAAACAAAATACAATGAGCCAACGGGATTACCATAAAAAAGGATTACATGTCCTTTTTCCCCAAAAAATTCTTTCATATGAATTTTGGAACAATTTTTTTTACAACTTGTTATAATAAATGCTAATAATTATCCAAGTACATGCCATGTTTTTTCTTCATCACTTTTTAATAAATATGAATTTCTGAAATTGTCTTGATTCCTTGTAAATTTAATGTTTCATCTTTTTAAATGATAATAATTTCAAATCATAACCAATTTATATTTTTCTACATTTTTCTGTTTTCTTGTATAATAAAATACATTTTTTCTTAACATGTCATGTACATTTTACCCCATTTATATGTGGCAAAGGAATTTTGAAGTTCTAAAAAAATTTATTAATTTCGGAAAGTTCTTTGAATTTTTTTAATTTTATAATTCCACATATCTTAGGATATGAATTTTTTTTAATGTGGTTAATAAGTATTTATCCTCTTAATTTTTTTCCCATCAATGTGTTTTATTATATGAGTCTTTTTTATAGTCCTTTGCAAAATTGACTCCTATTTGACACATTGTTGTTCACTTTTAGAAATTCTAAATCAAAACTTAAACTTAAAATTTCATCAAATGGATTTTTGGTTTACATTCCTTGACATTCATATGAATGAAATAACAATAACTTGCCATGATTGCCATGGCTTTAAATGGCAAAACATAATTATTTATCCAATTTTGATTGTTTTTCTCGCTAGTCCAACACCTTTTTTAGCTTGTTAGGTTGTGACTACACCGAAAGACCTCCCGTTTCCTTCACCATTGCTAACAATTTATTAGCCCCCAACACCATGCCCACCAACCTAAAGATATCACCATGGGAAACAATAACATCAACCTAAAATAATTTTGAAAACCCTAAAAATGAATCTTTAGGTATGAATCATGCTGAAAGATGTTCATAAACCATCCCAAATAACCCACCCAAAGACAAATGGTGAACAATGGTTAAGGCCTGTGTAAACAAAATCCTATCCAGAACAAAAATGTGTTTAAGTTAATAGTCAAAAATAAGTGGAGGGACATGGTTTGAAGGAAGGGGGTGCAGCTAATGCAAAACTACAATGGTGTCCTTTGAAGGAATAGGTAGTGACATGGGCTGAAAAGCTTTAACAACACAATTGTATTCTCCGACTCAACCCAAAATTAAACATCGAAGAAAACAAGTGGTTGAAGAATCGTCCACTGAACGACGCAAACGGGGAACACAAAAGGCACAAGAATCTTGAAAAAAAGATTAATTGCCCACCATAAACCTCCTAAGGTGGGCAAAAAAATTTCATTGACCTAATCAACCTTATTAGATTTAACGCAAACACCAATGAGGTAATAAGAGGAGAAGGAACCACACTCACTCATCCATCAAATCTTGAACAATTTAGTTAAGGGATAAATGAAAAGTGTGCCTAACTTTGTCCTGGATGGTTTGAAGGATCTCGTGAAATAAATGGGGACATGCAAATTGGACCTTAAACAACCCCAAAATGAAATTAAACTAAACCCAAAACCAACCCCAAGAAATAAAAAGGATAGAACCAAAATGCAACACAGGAGGATATGACACCTTAAAGACAAAATAGCTTAGTTAGCCTGGGAGACACAGGTAACATGAGGGTGAACACTTTTAACATGCTTTGAGAGGCCACCTAAAGTGTAAAGGCTAGGGCTGGGGGCAAGGGCATCCTGAATCAACAAAAAATGCAAAGAAATAACCATACAAAAAAAAGGGTTACCCCCAAGACGCTAAGACACAAAAGCCCCCCTCCCCGAAAAAAAAACAAAACAAAATTTTAATTTTTAAAAAACTTAACTTTCCTGCTACATCAATGATGGCATGCCCAACCGTTGTAAGAGTGAAACAACAATGGTGGGCTCGATTGTTACAAGAGTGAAATGACAATGGCAAGCCTAACCATTACAAGAATGAAACAACAATGGTGGGCCCGACACACCACCCATGTCCAACAATGTTTCTACGTACACACCACCCATGCCTAGCAACACTTCTACGTACACACCACCCATGTCCAACAACACTCCTACAGAATGGACATCCATACCCCAATGCCACCACTACGCTCCCTTGTTTACCTCCTCGCATCCTTCTTCTAATCAAACTATGTGCAATTGGTTAATTCCAACTCTAAAGCTCCTCCTCCCCACTTGCCATCAACATTGCTCTTGATGTCTCTCTATCTCTTGCCATCTCTCATGAATTACTTGCAGCTTGCTTGTCCATAAGATTGAGCTGCTTGTATTTTGTGTTGTATGCATGATCACCAACCAATCTTGGCCTAGTTACCAACCATTGTTCCACTGTAGTGCAAATACCTGATGCAAGAAAGTTTTGGCGTGTGTTACAAACACTAATGTTTCTAGTGTCTTCTACATACCCCTATTATGTTGATTTAATTTAATCATTTGAATTGCCCTTTTCTCCAAAAGCTATCACCTTTTCAAACTATGGCTATTTTTAATTAATCTCTAAACTTGTGCTTGGGTTAAGTGTGGACAACCAAGCAAGAAAAATATATTATGCCACACAACCAGGTCCTAGAATCTAGATTTTTTGTTAAACATTGAAAAAAATATAACCAAGGGTAAACTAAACTTGAATTACGTCTAGTTTTCACATCCATATCCTATACTACCAAACAACTTTCAAAATACCTAAATATATTATGTTGATATCCAAGAGTCAAATCTAGAATATGATACTTGGACAACATTGGCTTTTTACCAATGTTGGAAGTTTTTACATTTTAGAATGGGGAACCAATGGTTAAGTTAAGGGAAGGGGAAAGTATACCCTTGATCCTTGATCCAAGGTGGTAAAACATCATATTAGTATCACCTTTTAGGGATAGCAAACTAGCACAAGTATTGGAAGGTCTAGAAATTTTAAGCACCAAAATGGTATGAATGATGATTTTTTTTTAACACAAACTAAATTGTCTTATGTATTTATAAGAAATGCCAAATGCCAATAGTAATATGAATATGTATTTTTTCAAATGATATAGTAGCTACTATGCAATAATTGGTTTGTATAGGTATATAGTAAATATTTTTATATTTTTGTTTCCCATCCATACAAAAAATGATGTAGTCTAGAAGCCACATTTAACATCAAACACATTAGCCATCTAATACAACCCAAGATATTGAATTTTTTTTTCCCAATATGCTCAATGTTTTTATTGCTTGCACACAACAGAAAGGCCAAAAAGATGCACAAAAAATTTGCCAAAATTGTAGAATGTAAACGAAAAAAATAGAAGACAATTTTGATCATGAAAATTTTGATAAATCATACATATCCAATATTGTAGATTGAGATTGTGGGCATTACATATCAACAATGAACATCTAAGAAATAGCTTGTAAAATACAAATAGATGAAAAAGTAACACAACAAACAAAAGCATGGTCAGATTGTGCATTTGTCTAATGCCCAATTTAGAAAAATCACCCTAAGAAATTTTTTCACTATCCAATTCACATTCTTGAAATCCCACTAATTGTGGCAAATGTATATCACAATCCAATCTAAGAAAATAATTTGCCAAGTTTCACATTTGCTACCTTGCACTACCATGTTTTTCCTTCTCCAAAAGCAACACTAAATCATTGCACATCAATCCTCAAAAAAACCATTCTTTTGAAGTTCATCTTCATGTTCCCCTAAGAATGTAACTTTAGTTATGAAAAAGTCTTCAACACCCTTATTTGCAAGAAGGCATCACACGTAGCATCAAACCAATTTTTTTGTATGGTGATTCCTTTGTTAAGGTTTTTGACAATAACTCAACATGGCCTCAAACTTGTGATCACACCACAAATGCTAAAGATATGTTTCATTTCGATTTGTGAGCCAAGATTGATACTCAAGATTTGTTAGCAAAAAAACCCAACATCTAGAAATCTATTTTCATGTTCATTCCACTGCATTAAAAGAAACATCAAATTCTCAACAAACACACAAATGCAACAATACAAAGATAACTCAAATTTGAACAAACCTTTGTTTGCTTCTTAATGTGAACTCAACGCTCCGAACAAGCAATCACTAGGCACAATTAAACCTATTATAAGTTAGATGGATGAAAACGTTCAAACTAACTATGAATACTTAAACCCAAGGAAAATTCCATCAACAAGTGAAAAGTGGAAAAGAAACAAGTGGTGAAGAAACAGACCTACATGGTTAGATGTTTAGACCATTGTTGGTTCGGTATGTGTTTTTTTAATCAAATTCAAGTCCGAATCCGGATCAGGTTCTAAGATCCGAACCCAACAATTCAACCTCAAACAAGAACTGCCCCTAGATTCAGCCCAATCCAAAAGGATTTTTCAAGAACTAAACCAAGATTCGGTCTAACAAAACACACCTCCATCAAGACCTAGCCCTAGATCCAACTTGCAAGTTTTACTGATTTTTGGCCAAGTTCAAATCATAGGATTAATCATAGGAGCTAAGGTCCTAGTTTAACTAGGTTTAGAAATTGGGGTTAATGCTTATTCTTTAAACTTGAATCCCTTCTCTTCAACTGAAATTATAGATCACTTGGATTTTCTTTTCTTTTTCACTAGGTTTGGTTGATGAAACAAGGATTATAGTGCACAATAGAAGTTCATGTTTCCAAACAACAAAACTTTGTAGAAATATTTTTTAATTTTTTTACACAAAAGATGTTTTTGATGTTTCTCACCAAACAGCTTTGATAGTCTAAAAAGAACTATGCCAAGGTGAAAATGCACAAAGTGGCAATTTAAGTTGTTAAGTGGGAGTTAAAAGTTTGTAAGTGGATTGAAAAAAAAAGATGGGCCCTCAATATTGATATTCTATGATATTGTTTTAATCAATCCAACATTTTCTTTTATTTTTATTCATTCAAATCTTTTATTGGAAACTATTATACCACCTATAGGAAAAAATGGTTATGAAAACTTGTTGCAAAAGATGTGTTCCATTGGTGTAGGCATCATGGTCCCTTTAAACAATCCTTATGCATGAACATTGTTTTGGTCACCATTCATTATCCCCTTGACTACCCCTCCAAGGCCCTAAAAGAATATATCTTTGTCATTTGTGTTCAAAGTTTAGAGTTTAAACTTCAGACCATAATATAAGCTTCAAGTTTGCTTATAATGGATTTTCGACAAATACTTTGATCCTTGCTTGTGATGAAGTCTATTTGTGTTTAACTTGTTGGATATGAGATTGTGCATGCAAGATGCCTAGTTCGATCAAGCTATTAAGTATTTTGTTGTTTGTCCTAGGTGTGGGTTGATTGCATAATGATGAAATGACACCCAAACCCTTAAATGAGCTTTGATGCATAGATGTTGTATCTAAGCCAATTTTTTCACCTTTTTGGTGCATCTATAATGTGTAGTAAAATTGTGTGAAAATGTTGAAAAGATGGAAATGTATTTCAATGTGTTATGAACACATTCTTATAAACATACACTTCGAAATCTCAAAATGTAACAAGTTTAAAACCTTCGTACAAAGGAGTTGATTGACTCAAGTAATAGAGGAAACACAATGTATGTTACTAGTTTGTAAACTCATATGGTTGCATTACAAAGGAAAAAAATTATTCCAATTGGTATACATTCAGCTCACAGTGTGACATAGGGCATTCTTCTATGATTCAGTTTTGTTGTTTAATTGTAGTAAAATGCTAATGAGTTTTTTGTTGCAAAGCTATAAGCAACAATCACATGGAAAAAATATTTAGGGGAGTGGCCCAAAAACATAACCAACTATTAGGTAGCATATAGTGGCAAACCAAATCTCACTTGGAATTTGTTGCATTTTTATTTTTTTGTGTGTGTGTGGAGTGAGAAGTCGCCATAATCTTGTATTCCTAATTGTTATTTCATATGCAAGGTTTTGTATAGGCATGGTTGAAAACAATGGCAACATCCAAGTAGAACTATCTAACACTAAAGATGAAATTCGCACCTTACCAACCAACTAGGGTACTACTGGTATTAACTTGGACATTACATCAAATCCAAATGATGGCACATGGCAAACATTGCTTCCCCCAACTTCAACAAAATATGAAAAACTGGTCTTCCAACAACAAGAATGTTATATATTAGGCATTTTTTGTGATTAATGATGGAAGTAAGGTCAATTTGAATGTGGGACAAAAGATGTGTTGCATTGTGTGCCACATGCATGTTGATGGCACCAACCTATTTCATCATAGCCCAAGTGGGAAGGCTAGAATAATCACCTATGACAAATCCAATGGGACTACTTCATTAAAGAAGCATGTAAGCAACCATCACCCTCAAGAGGTGAAGAAGTGGATTGTTGACATAGAGGCAAACAAGAACCTTGAAGATGTGCACCAAGCATGTAAAAAGAAGACACCCCCAAGCCCTTCTTCCACTATTTTTGGTTATGCAAAACCTTACCATAAGAATGACCATTCTCAATGGGCATTTTTGGAAGATTTAGCTTTTTACATAGTGAAAAGTCATCGCCTTCTTTCACTAGTTGAAGATGCATGGTTGAAGCGATTAGTGTTACAATAATGTGGGAAGCTTGTTTTCCCATTTAGACACCAATTAATCAATGAAGTGTCGCCCGCCTTAGTTACCAAAACCATGGAAATTTTTTTGAACCCAATACTTACTAACTGCATTACTTACACAACAACTTTTGACTTGTGGATGTCCAAAACGGTAATGATATTTTTGCCCTTGTAATTTCTCTCATTAATGCATTGTGGCAACCATGCCACGTGACAATTGGGCTATTCACTATTGAAAGTACCATGGGCATTATAATGGCTAAACAAATGAAACATTTGTTGGGTTCATTCAGGCTCCTAAACAAAGTGATTGCATTTGTGAAGGACAAAGGAGTTAATCTAGGCACGATGACTACAACTTTGAAAAGCATTGTTTTTTGTGACATGTTGGATCCTCCAACTCCATTTGCTAGAACTTGTTGGGGCCATGCTATGTCAAAAACAACCCAATATGCCACAAATGATAATAAAGTTTATGGGGGTTTACTTGGGAAGTTAGCTTGAAATCGGCTCATTCAAAGCTACAAGCAATAATCATGTCGACAAAAAATTCAAGCAAAGGTGGCAAATAATGGAGAGAAGCTTGTAGGGATGTTCAACTCTGACCCCAAAAACTAAAAACACTAATGAAAACCAGGGTCATTCTATTTCAAGAAACTCTTGAATAATTGCTCATATAATGATTAAAACATTGTTGCTTGTGGTAAATCAGTGCATTTTGAACCAATCAAATGGTTTCTGGTTATTGTTCGATGCATTGCTTGTTGCCTTTACCTTGGTTTCCAACTTGTAAAAAGAAGTCCGCACAATGGAGGCCCTCTTTCAACCTTTGGTTCAAAGTGATTTTGATTTGGAATTTCAATTATGAAGCATCACATGATGGTTGGGTGATTGATGTTTTGGCACCATTCTTGGCATTTGTAGAAACATATTCACCTTTAAAGGCCCATAAGATGATGGCAATCATGTTTGACCCACGTCATAAAAACATGAAAATGATAAAAGAATATGTTGGTGATTCTTTTGCCTCCATAATTGTTGAAGAATATGACTAAAAAATGGTGCTGCCACAACTTTGTCAAGTCTACAAATTCTTGAACCCAACAAGTGTTGTTCTTCCTAACCTTGCTACTTTCACAAATGATGATTAATTTTTTGGCTAGGTGTTTCAAATGATGATGTGATGCACTCCTTATTGAAGAATGAATTAAAGATGTTCCAATGTTTGTGAGTGAACCCAAGGATTGTGAAAACCCTTTGATGTGGTGTATTACACATGAAGCCAATTTCCACATGTTGCATTGTTAGCCCAACAAATCCTTGGGATTGTTGGGTCTCAAATTGAATTTGAACAAATATTTAGCTTGGCAGGGATGATCACAAATTTACAATGGTCTAGGCTTGACATCGATAACTTGGATAGATTAATTATGATAGCAAAAAACTAGCTTAATGATGCTTGTGTGGATTGTGAAGGAAGGAAACATTCATCTTTAAATGAATTCGTTGAGGTTGAAAACACCTTGTTGGAATACAATAAGAAGTTAATCTCTTATTGTGGGTTTTTTGAAGAAAATGAATAATAGTTATGTATGTATTTCAATTTTAGACATGAATAAATTTTGATTTTATTGTAGGCATTTTTTTCATTGTTCTTTCTTCTAATAAAGAAACATAGTTCAAAGAGACAAAGAGTTGTGCTCAACATTGTTGCTCTTGCCATGGTACTGTCCAATTTGTAATCCGCAAGTATTGTGGCAAGTTTCTTAACCTTCTTTGCCTAGTGAGCACTCCTCATTTTGATATTATCCCACTCTTTTATTTACACACACAAACTTTCCCTAATGTTGTTTTGGATCATGCTAAGCAATTTGTGGATAGAAGCATGAGACTAAAACTATGTTAAGATACTAATGCATTATGATCAAGACAATAGATGTTTGATTCATAGTATGTTTTATAGCCTTTTGATTTGAGGTCAATGCAATGAAAACCCTTTTTTGTGGATGTACTCTCAAGAATGCTTAACAATGTTTGTTGTGTTTCAATTATAGGATGTGGGGCATTGGATTGATGATGACACTTTGGTTGTGACACATTTATAAAGCTCTGATCATGCAAGGTCTCATCTTTTGTTATGTCTATCTATAGGGCAATGATGTTGTACTATGTTGCACCAAGAACACTAATGAAAACTTTGGATATTTTATGGAAGGCTAACTAGCTTGGCATGGCAACCATGTTATGCCTTTTGGCATGTCATGACGTTAAGGTGAGTGCTTGAACATCCATGTTGTTGACTATAAAGCCAATGTTGCCAACATGCTAGATTTTCCTAGGAAGCTAGGAAATATTTCCAACATTGAAATAAAATTTTAGGCCATATGTGAATATTATGGCCGATATCAATGTGTCTTAGCACACATGTGTACGTGCATTATTGCCTTTGTGAATTAGTTTTTCAAGTTTAACTGTTCAAATTGGCTAGCTAGGGAATTGTTAGTTATTACACCAATGTGTCTGACTCAGGGAAAAGGGAGGTGATAGTTTTTCAGTCCAACTTATGGAATAGGACATGGGGATCTCTTGCATTCTTTTTCTTTGTAGAGATTTCCAAATTGGTTTTAACTTGTAACGGGAATTGTAAATTTTTCCACAATGTTTTTGTTGTAATTCATGTCTCACACATTTGGTTTTTACCTCCACCAAACAACCAATCTTGTGTGCATTGCTATTGATTTTGGAGCGAAGGCAAAAAATTAAATAAGTTATTGTTGTAATGAATTGGGTAGTAGCAATGGTGGAGTGATGTTGTTAAATGCCAACAGGGTTGTTGTTTTGAGTATTGGGCAAAGAAAACATGAATTCTCGAATCATACAATCATTTCAACAATGTAGGAGATGCAATTTAGACTACAAACCTGAACCATGTATGAGGCGCTTCCCTAACTTTTCACACTTGTACCCGCTTCTGAACCGGACCCAAGGGTTTTGAAAATTGAAAACCCGTCAATCCCAGAATCATCATTCCCAAAAAATGAATTTGGAGCCAAAACCAATGGATCTTGATTTTTAAGCATACTCTTTAAAACTGGAACAGACGACTCTGAAATTTCAAAAAAAATCTAGAACCGAACCCAATAGTTCTACTAAAATCTAAGAACCGGCCAACACTTGTTTAGACCTAGAATCAAAAGTTCTTATTATGCCCCTACTTGCTGAGAAGAGAAGGGGGCCCTACTAGCCCTGTAATAAGAAGCACCCATGTCTTATCTTTTCAATAGGTTTTATGGGGTTGGTTCCATTTTCATGCATGTTGTGGCCTAAAACTTCGGAAGTTATTTGCAACAAATTTTCAAATTTGGAAGTACCATTTGAGGCAAACACGATGTCTGTTGGTCATGGCCATCTCCTAAATAAGAAAGTGACTGGGAGAATTTGGAGGGCCATAGTTCTAAGTTAGATTATCTATCTACTGGACGTTTCCTTTTGTAGAGCCAAATAATAGCGCTTTCCTATTTTCAAAATGCCATTTCTGATATGCCACGAAAAAAAGGCTTACTTTGCTACTTTTGGCATCTTTCTAATTGTTTTTTGGGGTACTTAATTAATAGAAGTCACAAAATTCCTTCAATTGTGAAGGAATTTTGTGACTTCAATTAAGTATCCAAATTTGCACGGTAGGTGCCTACCTTATTATGCTCTTCTAATGACACCTGCTCTCTATTCACACATCGATTGGAATTTCAGGAATTTAATAATAGGACCCAATTTCAAAGTTCTCCTTCTTCCCACAGAAGGACAGACCACCTAAATTAAAATGGCCATCCCCACCAGTGATTTTTATTTATTTTTCCAAATCTCAGATGTTGCACCATTGTCTAGCATCCTAAATTCCAAATTTTATGATAGGAAAATGTTGTCAATTATTGGATACTATTGGATACCCATTTTGCAATGGTGAACTGGCCTGAAGATAAAAGCTCCTCGGGTTTCCACTAATTTTTGTATTTTTTCCTCCTTTATACTTTTGCTTAAATTTCCTACATTTCAAACAAATAATTTCTAAAAAATTTAACATTTTTCAAAAATAATTTAATCACTGCCAAAAGCTACTAAAGTAGTTGGTAAAAATTAACTGATTCTTGGATGTCCCTTTGTAAGAAATGGTTTGGATATAAAATTATGATCATCCATCCAAAATGATGTCCCATTGGCTAAGAAGGGTAATGAGATGGGATATAACAAAACACTGTCTAGTTTCTTAGACACATGTTATGGGATTGTACCATAGTTGAAGAAGAAGATACTTTGAAATGTAATGTGGAATGGGTGCAGTAGTAGCCCATTCCACCTAAGAACGCACTAAGCTCAATAGGGTGAGATGTCATTCTGTGAAGTGGAATTGAGTTCTACCAGGGCTTGTTTCAGACTATAATCGGTGTTCCTGTAACTTGATGTGTAATTTGATGTAATTACACAATTACTTAGGTAATTATTTAAAGGGGTAAGTTGAGTGATAAGATTCCATAATTTAATCATGGTGCATTGACTTATGTTGAATCACATGTGCATCATGTGATTATGTTTCCTTGTGATTAATTGTGAAATCACATGTACACCATGTGATTATGTTTCCTTGTGATTTTGTTTCCTTTTGATTATTTGGGAAACCATGTGGTGGATAAGCTTTAGGAAGTTTCTTGACTAGTTTCCTTTTGGTTAGTATATAAATAGGTGTTTGTAACCTTGAGAAACACCTTTACTTATACAAAGTTATTATATGAATGCAAAGTTTGTTAAAATTGAAGTTTTGGTTTTTGAAAGACTTTTGGTTTTGAATGGTTTTGGTGTTGTTTGTGTTTAATTCATGGTAGGAGAATGGTGAGGCTTGCATAAACAATTAAACGGGAAAGATAATTTTACAATTAAGAACATAAATTTCATAGCTATATAGTAATCATACATAGTTTTGGTTCCAAACCTGTTTGTGTTATACATTCCCTCCCTTATTGATTCAAATCACTACAACGTTCACCACAGTTCATAGTTTAACAGCTAAAACTACAAAACATCTTCTGTCTGCTACATGGAAGTAGGTATTAGGTACATGTTTTGTTTGTTGGCCTTGCCTACCAAGGCAAGGATATTGTTGTTTAGATTCATTATAGAATATAGTAGCTTAATGGATTTTGGCCCTTGGGTAATAATAGGTCTATTTTTATATGAGGATTTTTGAAAGGTGATATTTTAGCTTGTGTTGAAATTTGAGATGAATTATAAAGTTATGATATCTTGAAGGATTTTGGTTTTTTTTAAAGGATCTTTTTTTAAGATTATATTTTTGCATTGTGAAATATTTGAATTTCCATAATTCTTCTTTTTCCTTAAGATACTTTTAAATGTAAATGGCAAGGCCATGGTGTGAAACACCCTTGTTTACTTGAGATAAACAATAAATTGGGGTAGAACAACACTTTGGAAGAAAATCATTGAAAAACTTGCACACCTAATCTAACCTCCAACTATCTCAAATTCCCCTTCTTTTGAAGCTATTGCATTTTGCTCACAATGATTTTTTTTGACACAATGGTTTAATGTAGGGAAACACCCCAGCAGCAGGCCCTTACTGAAATAGGCACCCCATTGAGGCAGAGCCAAGAGGTGCTCATTTCAGGCACATCCTGCTCCAAGGGCACTACCTGACATAAAGCATTGCCCAAAAAAAACATTCCAGCCATACCCGGAAGTCATACCCGGAGGGTATCCACTGAGTATAACAGAAAAATACTTTCAGAAATGCCCACACCCGCAGCCCGGGAGAAATTCTGCTGGATAAGGTGCCTTCCAGATGCACTAGAAATTTCTTGCCTATGCTTTACGATATTGGTAGCCTTTAGATATATGTATAGGGTAAGGGACCTCGGGCTCTGCCCTTGGTGCTCACACAGTAATTCCCTGACGGCAGGGCCTTACCCTATGTAACAATAGAGGTAATCAAGGTTTTTAGAAAAAATGTTTCTGTTCCAAAGATCTCATTGGCTTACATCCTGCACCCAAGGGATCTTACAATCTCACACCCTCCGCCCCTAGGGCTCTTTTTGTAAGCCTGATTACTAAATGTAATCTGCCCTCTAAATACACTAAGAGTTCTCTCCAAGGTTGTCGTGCACCTATAGATCCCTTTGAAGCTTTGAGACCAAAATATGTATTTCTAGTAAGAGGCAAATAGCTATTAGGGATTAAGAAAGGGACCCTTGAGGTTAGGACTTTCAAATTTGGAGAGGCCCTGCCTGGGGAGCAGGCCTACACATAATCATGCTCAATGCAGGTGTCACAGTTCAACACACAATTTGCTGCAATATACTGTGCTAATGTTAGACAATTTAAGGGGTCATTCCCATAGTACAAGGAAGGAGACACCTGGTCATGTCCTGATATAATGCTATTGTACATCAGAAATTTGGATTAGGTCATCAGTTATGATGTACTCTCTCTCATCTAGTCGACATGGTTAGATTTCTCCATCTCTCCCTCTCTCATCCAATCGACCATGGTTAGAGTTCTCCATCCCACCCTCTCTCATCCATTTGACCATGGTTAGATTTCTCCATCTCTCCCTCTCTCATCCAATGAACCATGGTTCGATTTTCTCCATCACGCCCTCTCTCATCCAATTGACCATGGTTAGATATGTGGAATTCTCTCACTCTCTCTCTCTCTCTCGTCCAATGGACCATGGTTGGATATCTGAGGTTCCTTCAAAGAAGTGCTTGGTATTAGTTCAAGAGAATATCCTTTTTTTTACATGTATAGCATATCTTTGACTGTTTTTTAGTTGATCCGTTGGATCTGAAATGGGAAATGCAACGGTGGGGATCTCGTTACAAACCTGAACCAAATTTGGTAAGGATTGAAATTCTGCATTTATTGGGGTTTCCAGATTTAATTAGTGAGGCTCTGACTAGACCAAAAACGTCAGCAAAAATCTCTTGACAAGTTGACACCACACCATGGCAGTTCTGAAATTGGTGGCCAATTTCAGTCTTTGGCAGAGGGGCAAAAGTACACTTGGTGCATTTCCTTACAACCAAATCTGCTTACTCACAGCCAAACTATGGAGTTTAGAAGTGGTTTGGTTGGTAATTTTGCCAAGTTGACTAAGCATTTTGGCAAAGTGGACTTGGCAAATAGGAAACATTATCATGGCAAAACAGCAAAATCAGAAAAATCAACTTAGCAAAAAGAAACGAAGCAAATTGTAGGGTAGAAACATCCATCACCAAACAATAATGGATGAATGAAACACCCAGACAGTTCAGAAGATGATCAGACAGCAGACATTCTTCAGTTGGTAACCATTCAATAATACTCTATAACTAAACGAATTAGTTTCTTTAAACTTGTGATTTGGGGTTTTTAGACCTTTCATAAAAGATGTCATTTTTGTATTTGGTAATGGGTAATCACTCCTCCAATCAAAAATATTGAATGTTGGGCATTCTCACCCTGTGTTTGGCCATAAATGGAGTTTGTCAAAACTAAAAACTTTCTATAGGGAATTGTTTAGAATAACTTTCACATTCTTTGGTAATAGGAGAGATATTGTTTGTGTATAAAGTCTGACAGGTTCCATTATAGGATGCACTTGAATTGCACATGGAAGGATATGTGTTCACAACAGGTTGGACTATGTTTTTTGACTCCCCTTACTTTCAAGCCCTTTTAACAAAAATGCTAAAACGAATTCAACTCCATTTACCCAGACACATCTGAGAACATGTTCTGCCACGAGTTCAAAGCTTTATCAACCCTTTCCAGAGCTGCGATCAAGTCCAATTGCCTGAAACATATATAAATAAATAAACAACGATTGATGGCAAATTCCAGGTGCCAATGGACATTCAAGTTCAAATCCAGGCCTAAAAAAGTGTATGAAGTTGTCACAGTTTTCAGTTTCTGTGCTATTCTGCCACTAAAAACATAAACAGTTGGAAAATGTAGTCAGAAAACTGAAATTATATGACATGGAAATAAAATTGGGGATCAATTTACATGCTGTAACTCTCTAATCACACATCCCCTTTCAAGGGCTGCACACTCAAAACTCAAAAACACAAGCTATGAATCTAATGCTCGGCTTACATGGTTGGGGAAGCACAATGCAATTTTCGGGTCAACTAGTGTGGCATGTGCCATTGGCCCTAGAGTTACCACGTCCTCAACTGATTTTTCCTTTCAAAACCTGGTTTTTTGGAATTATTTGAATTTTCAGTGGCAGAAATCACTTTTAAATCAATATCTCCCACATTCTGAATCCAAATCTTACCAAATAAATTCCATTAAATCCTGCTCATCAAGATCTTTCCAACAACACCAAAGGCACATTCCAATTCTTTCAAAATTTTCAGCTACTATTTAATTTAATTTTATGTGAAAAAAAAATCAATATTCAGGAACTTTTGCACTGCACGTCGAAACGTCATGCAATGAAGCCCATGCACCCATCCTCATCAAGAGCTTTCCAAAGACACCAAGAACACGATCTGAAGCATCCCAGTTTGGCGGATCTCATAACTACAAAACAAAACAAAACAAACTACCTTCCTTCATAGATAGATACCTTTATGGGATTCTAAAAGACCACTTTTGAGATTGTCCTTCTGAGGTTATTTCATTTTAAGAGAGCACATTTGTGGATTTGTTCTTTCAAGGTAATTTCATTTTAAGAGGGCACTTTTGTGGATTTTTTCTGTGAGGGTTACTTCATTTTAAGAGACCACTTTTGTGGCTTGTCCTTTTAAGCCGCTTTTCAGGTAAATTCATCTAACACCCATGTCACACAGATTGTTTTGCAAGGGGGAGTTTTCTTATTAAAACGGTGTGGAAGGTTACTGGAATTCTTTCTTCTAGTGCCTGTCAATCCAGTTTTACCGACACTCTGGACGAGACACTCAACCCACGAAGCTTTTATTTAGCTAGCACTGGGAGAATCATCTGTCAAACTGGTTATACAAAAATCCAGAAAGATCTGTAGGTACCAGTACTTCCTGGCAACAGAATATGGTTTTTCCTATGACAGTAGCCATCAACCCATGAAGTGTGTATGATAAATTGTTATATGGCTTCATCCATTTCAATGTAAATTTTTTGTGAAAATGGATGTAAAATTTTTAGACCCATATTCTCTTGTTGTGTTATCAGATGCACTACCAGGACCTCTATAAGGAATGATTTTGTGGGAAACAAACATATCATTCACATATAGTTGAAACTGAAGTTTGATTGGTTGCCAATTTCAGTTTTGGCACCCACTGATGTTTGCCGCTGACAAAAGGTGTGTTTTGCAGACACTCTTTACTTACCCAAGTACAATTTGTTTTTGACAAATGGGAGGATCTTTAACATGCTCATGACACATGTCTGTGTTGAACTTTCTGGTTATGTCAAGTATTAGACTGTTCTTCACTTTTGTGAAGAACCTTGGGTTGCAGTTCTAAAGATTAAATTAAAACTGTTCAGTTCCAGTTCCATTATTCTGGTTCCACACGTTATGGAATCAGGAATTCAGTTATGGGTCCTGTTCTTCACAAAAATAAATCAGTTCCAGTTCCAGTTTGGTTCTCATTAACCTGGACCAGAACCAGCGGCTAACTATTTTTCCCAAAGACATGTATTTTAGTTTTGTTTCCACACATAAATAGAATTGGAAACCCAGTTCCAGTTCTTCTGAAATAAAATCCAGTTCTTAAGTCAGGCCCAGTTCCAGTTCGATTCTTACTACCCAGAACCAAAACTGATGGTTCTGACTCCAGGTAGCCGGATACCTGCCCAACATTGGTTTCCTCCATCACAATATAAAACATGTGGTGTTTATATTGGTTCGTACTACACTAATATCACTACATGCCAATTTGGAATGTTGAAATTCTTGCATATATGAACCTAAAGAAACATGAGCTGGATATTCCCAAGTAAATCATATGACTGATATTGTGTAATATCTCACCAGTTGGAGTGTGGCATTTTTCCCTAGTGTTGGATTTTAGATGGAAGTAGCTGCTAGATACATACAGGTGCAAAGAGAAAACAACATCCATACCTTGATTGCTGTTTTCACAACTGAATTCTTTGTTGCACATAACATGCTGTTGAGAAGATGAACATCCCAGGACTCCAAGTAACACCAACACCACCTGTGTCAATCACCTCAGTAGGAAAAGAACCTGGACTGGAATGATAAACCCACTGATGACCTCAAAGGAGGTATAACTGGTATAAGGTATGCAAGACCACACCAGAAATTTCTGAGCACAAAAGAGAACCCAAAACCACTGTGCCCAGAAACAAATTGCCTGCCGCTGCAGTGAATGACCTTCCATAACAAACACACAGGTCAGAAGCCCAATCTGCAATAAAAAGGAGAAGTGCAAACTAGCTCAAAGAAATCTATCAATTTAAAACAAAGAAAAAGCATGACAATACACAATGTTTGTGAAGAATACTTGCAGCTTCGGCTGCCAATTTACTTTAAGGGCAAAGGAAACTGTAAAGGCTAAGAAAAAACTAACCAGTCAGAAAGGACAAAGTGTCCACCAAACTGCTCAATTACTATTGCTTTACAGATTCTCAACTACTTGGAGTGTGGTGATTTTAGTGGTTACTATTTGAAATGGCTAAGAATTACTATCTTGTTCCCTGCAATTTGTCACTCAATGAGGTTCTTATATTTGCACCACCCAATGACTAGAATATAGAACAGTACACAGCCAGCTGCTGATCCAAATACAACCCCAAAAAATTGTGGTGGCCCACCATTATTAAACAGTGGGATATTGATGTTCATGCCAAATACTCCTACCACAACGATGAAGGCACTGATGACAAGGGTGGCAGTTGTCAGCATGACACCCATCTGAAGCAAATGATTTTGCTTATCATCCAGCATAATGTTGATGTAGTCCTCAGTGTCATCCACATATTCTCTCAGCTGTATGCCAACATAACAACACAATGCCATGCTAATCAGCATGATGAACTTCAGCCTGAGACCAACCCAATATAGGTGTAACCTCATACACCATAGTGCTGACTAACACAGTGATGGACTATGGACTCAAGGCCTTCTACTGGATAACCTTTCCCAGACAGGTCCAAGCATTCACAGTCCTCATACCATCTTCAGTCACTTACAAAAGAGGCATCTGTTACACTTGTTACCTAGGCAAGTTCATTCTAATTTAAAGAGTTGTTCTTCTTATGACTAATCCCATGGGAGAAAGTTTCCATAAGGTTCAGGTGTCTGTTGCTATAATAGCTGCTACTGGTTTCCCAGTCTGTCCATCTGTGATTACTTTCAAATAAATATATCATTTGTTATATTAGCAATGTCTGCAATGAAAGTGAGAGCAAAACTTACAGTGGACAGCTTGTTAAGAGTGCCATCAATCTGCACAAAATATGCCTCCAACAACATCTCAAGCTCTTCCACATCCAAGTGTTTCCCAGTGACAGCACTCACTATGCTGCTGCTGCTAGTACCAGGACCTTTGTTGTTCGGAGACTCTGTACCACCATTGTCATGCATATACTGTCCTCCTGTGCTCTCTCCAACTTGTAACTTTGTGGCAACCTCCCTAATCAACCACAACTGCCATGTCAATAACTTGCTGCCTCAACTTACACCTGTTTAAATAAATTGTAATAGTATGTACAAGGAGGTGAGGCTTGCAACTACAGACCACAGCGAGTTTCCATGGCAGCAAAAGCCAACCTTTCAGGTGGTATACTATGTCACATACTGTGTCAGTCTGGACATGGACTCTTACACAAAACATAGTGAGCTGGACATCTAAAGAGTACAACCAATGCAAAAGACCATAACCGGACCTCATGTAATCCCTTTCACCTAGTTATAAACAGTAAGAGCAAGCTCCTGACAGAACCTCTTGCCACTTCCTCAGCTAAAAATCACTGACCCGAGGAAGTTAGACTCTTAGGAAATCAAAAAGCAGCTAATCTCTATTAGCTGAGAGATATTAGGTCTTCCAACTGGTATCTGTTGTCCATTTGGTGACCACAATTGCTTTCAAGAAGTACATACAACAAAATAGACCAACCCTTTCAACCACATGCACATTGAAAAGTTACTGTCTGTGTGGAACAAAATTGTGCTTCCACTTTGCATTTTCTTACAGTTTAGTACCACTCTTACCTTTCTTCATTGTGCTTGGGACTATCAGGCTGGTGAGAGAGCAAGGATTCCTCTAAATCAACTGGGGGCACATTTGACTCCAGTATGGGAAGAGATGCAAGAGTTGGAGATCCAAAACAAGTATCTGAAGAGTTTGGTGACAGGGGTTCATCCAGCTGCTGTCTCAACAACTTGTCCGTCAAGTACATTTCCGCCATATCTCCATCATCATCTAGTAACTGCTCAATCTCATCTCTTACCTTCAAACAACAAATAAACCCCTCAGATCAAGTGAAAATCATCTGATTTCACTCCAAGACCCACCAACACGACCAAATGAGACAAAAATAATGTGATGATGTGACACCAAGACCATAATGGGAAGGCAAACTCCAATAGCTGCTGCCTCCTTAAGAAACAAACCTCCAAATCCTCAACTCAAACTGAAAATTCTTCTTGCACATGACATAAAACCACTACATGATGTACCCACAACTTCAGCACAGACAAGGAAAACCTGCAAGGCAACTGAAAGGAAAGGACTGTAACACACAACAGAAAATAGTACCAGATGACTTACAATAAGTATTCTAGAATGTCTATCAACCCAACTAATGACTTTTTTTCAAGCAACTAACAATGGACAACTCCATTTAACATAAAACAGGATGGGCCTTTGAGTATTCGGTATGGATCTCAAAACCTTTTGCACTCGACCAGAGATGGCAACCAAACGGCTCTTGATCTGCCGCACTCGCTCCAGGTTGAGAGTGCTGATTTTGGATGTCAGTTCATCCAATGCTGGGTATGCTTCACGCTCCAGTTTTATGGTCTGCAATTACCCAAAGTTTGTAGTTATTAGACTATCATCTTAATACTGCAAATCACTCATGTACCACAACTGAAATAGACCAGAAGAGAACACAGACAGTATTGGAATAACTTGCCATAACTCCAACTAAAACAAGCTATCAGGTTTTTGTCAGGCCCAAATCCCAAACAAAAAATCTTTCCAACATGAGTAATCACCATTTCCTCAGAATGTTGACAGTGAAAATTGTTGAAATCATCATGAACAAGCATGAACCTTGAACAAAGCTAGTCAACTGTAACTTTCTAAAAGGATAATTTAGTCTGAATGCCTTCTACTCTAACTTGCACATTCCTCATAATGTCTGGTTTCTAGATCATTGACAGAGACAGCAATAGACTAATACCTCAGTCTCCAGACAACTGCATGCAGCTTCCAAGCATGCCTCTAGGGCTCGGAACTCAAATGGTAGCACATTGGGCCCCCCCCTTGTCTGCCCTGGACTACTTCCATCAATCTTAAAACTTGTACATAGCTGGGGAAGTCTAGGAGATGCCAACTCAGCAGCTACTCCACCCTGTTGCTCCTCCCTGCCAGCATCCAGCAACTCCACTGTGTTCAGGTCATGGCTAGATGTCACTCTGCTTCCAGCTTCCAATGAGTCTGTGCTCAACTTGATCCCATTTTCTCTGTCGTTATCACTTAGTCCACCACCTCCATCTCCAGGAACCTTGAACAAGCCACACCATATTACTGTGTCAGTTCACAAGCATCTTGCAATTGCAAACCTCATTGTGCCCTAACTTTACACAATGCTAGAGTTACCTCCCACTACCCTCCCAAGATTTTGCACATCCCTCTAGGAGCTGCTGGGAGGATCTGCATTCCAGGACATGGCACGATCTGTATTCCAGTCATTGATATCTTCATCCGGTGAAGGTCATAGACTGAAGAGGGATTCAACAGGATTTGTGACCCATTGAAATTGCAACAGGAAAAAAAAAACCTGCCTCCACAACTCACTAAAAGATGGCACAAAGAATTTCATAATTGGCATGTCCTGAAGCAAAAAGGGAAACCAACCTGCTGGCCAAGGGCATTGAAGTGCAAGGGGAGCCGATGCTGCAGGTCAAGTACAAAAGGAGCAACTGCAGGATCCTTGGAATTCAGCAGCAGTACTTCCTGAGCTGTAATGATAGCTTTGATGTGCTCAAGGTTTACAACAATGGCATGTTCTCGCCCCAGTATAGTTGATGGATAAGAGAGCACAGGATCCAGAATTCGCAAGTCCCGAGCAGGTAGGCATGCCCTCCGCATAATAGCATGCTTTCCGGCCTCCACTACCTGCTCCACATAGCCAAATTCAGTACACATCCACTCCAGAATTGGCCAACTCTACCCTAATTGTAACTGCAAACTTTGTGGAAGAATGACTAAGTGCATCAGCCTGACAAAAAGGCAGCCTGAGTGTCTCTTTACTCTTAGGTCCACTGCATCCTCCTCCTTCATTTGTAGACAATCTTTCCCCACAAAAACCCCTGTGGATTGCATATGACTGTGAAGGACTCAATTCCCCTCATTTTAGTCACTGATTCGGCTTTGCATAGCTTCTCGGCATGAGCAACATCTAGCAAATATCTCTCCAGATCTACAACGAATTACAAGGTAGACATGAGCCCTTGCCGGCTAGGATTAAATCGTTTGGCTTCTTCGCCATTCCACACAAAATGCACATAACGTAGCCAAAGCAAAACAAGAGCACAAACCTGAGCAGAGCCGTGTATGTCGATGAGGAGCCAAGTACGAACACCCGTAGCCTTCTTGGTACGAAGACCAAGCATCGGCCGCTCATTTTTATCGCGATCATCTTCTCCAGTCACAACCACACCACCCTTCCCTGCCGCCCGCGCTCTGGCCCTCATTTCTATTTACCAAGTGCTTCAATATGCAGCTTGTGTGCGCATACAAAGACACTACAAGACCGAAACCTACACATGAACCAGGGAGGAGCCTCTTCCCCAGATGCCGAAGCACCCGGGTACTACTCCTACTAGGACGTCCTGCACCTCAGCTTTCTTTGTTGGCAAATCGAGAGTACGCGCGCGTACGGCAGAAACCCTTCATCCGCAGAACGAAGATCGCTCCCCGCATCAGCAGAAGGAAAGTCGATCGCGTAACGAAGCTCGCGCAAACCCTCTCGGCAGCGACGACAATACTGCACGAAAACACGACGGAAGCCAGTGAGCGTGCGCGCGCTCTCGTAACTCTCTTGCCGGCGTGCAAGTGGTTATGGGATCGAATCCCTACAAGGTCATCATGCATAGGAAGCAATAAAATAAATAAAGTTCGGTCAGCAGGAACTAAAATTAGGTCAGAATGAGATTTGAATTCAATTTCAATTTAATTTAATAATTGGATTAAGATTCAATTGAAGAAAAATGAAATTCAAATTAGTGAAGAAGATTTTGAAAATATGTTCATGAATAAAGTGTTGGAAAAAACAACTCTAATAGAACATAGATTTGAAAAGTCATTTGTGTATGCTTCTTTATGTGGGGTATGGATTAAAGAAATTTCAATTTGAACCTCTCCAAATGACGACTTACAACTTATAAAATGTAAAATTGTCTTATTTAAATCAACTTTGATAAATCATTGTCACTAAAACTTATTTAATTTGAAGAAATTCATCCTTGAATTTTATTTGATGAAACCTTCACATCATTATTTTTTAATGTTTAATCGCATTATAATACATGGATATATTATTTTTTAAATTTCTTTATTTACTCAAGTTTCATAAAGGTCTTGTTGAACAAGGGGTTATGAATTGTTTTTGTCAAAAAATGGGGTTTTTCTTCTAGTGATACCCATAATCAAATATCATAAAAACATTAATTAGAATTAATTAATTTCAACACAACCCCTATGAGCTTTAATTGATTTCAATATGGCCTTAACTTATACATTTTAGGGACCTTAATACATTTATGGTCAACCTTAATATGTGCATTCAACTTCACTTCACATAATCAATTTTATCTCAATATTAATTCATCTTTAAAGATATCTTAATTGATTGCAACATTTTTATAGCCATAATCACATCAAATCACCTTTCATAAAACTTAAACACTACCAAGGACAATTAAATGATAATTTTTTAAAAATCTTGACATGCCACATTGACATTGGCAATGATTAAGGGAATGATTCAAGGAATCCATGCTTAATAAAAAACATGGGGTGTTTTATTTACTAAATTTTGCAAAAGAATTATACATTCTAAAGTCCCCATAACCACATCTCCCTTGTTTGGGCATTTGTTGTGTTGAACGATCCAGCTATTCAAATGCAAATCCAACTCATCCAGCACATGTGATGCATCCCATGCCACCCCATGGTTCAAGCTTCCAATAGCAGCAATAGCATGACACAATCTAAAAAAGGTATTTTTTTTATAACCTTGCAAATGGCATGACAAATATGAATAAACACGTTGTTAACAAGCATGGGGCTACTTTGAATGGGTACAAGGAGCAAAAAAAAGAAGAAAACAATGCTTCCCCATTCCATGACTATTTTTTTTCTAGCCAAAGCCTTTACAAATCAAATGATCCAAGTCAAGAGGTTTATAAAATTTTCTAGTTTTGTTGATTGCAAAAGGGTACATGCCTTTATTTGCTATTGAAAATCCTTGGTTGCATCATCTTGTAATGCACAAGTGTGATAGAATCAAATTTCCTTCATGCAAATAGCTTGTTCAAAAACATATCCCAAACATGTTGGCTGAGGTGATGAAAATGCATGTGTTGTTAGCCATTACACAATGTGTTACAACCACTATTACATTTGACCTCTGGACGTCCAAAATTGGTTTTGATACATATACGTTGGTGATTAATTTTATTGATGATGATTGGGTGCCTTAACATGTTATAAAAGGTTGTTTGAAACTCCATACACCTTTGGAGTGACAACATTGGTAGAGCAAGTGAATATTTCTTGGTTGAATATCAATTCACCAACAAGATTATTGTTTATGTTAAGGATGAGAACACAAACCTGAACACGCTTGCTTTTACACTCACAAATGTTGTATCTTGTGCATTATTGCAACTTGTTACACCATTTAATGGCACCTATTTTGGCCATGTCATGTTTAAAACATGTCACTATGCCATTAATGATATTAAAATTGGTTTTGGGATGAAGAAAATGAGTGTAATAGAAGCTCAAAGTGCCTTGCAAAAAACCATTACTATTTACATTGACAAAGAAGTCGGGGATGGATAGGCAAGAATGGGAATTGGTGTGTAAAAAAAACTAGCTTGATACCCCAAAAATTCAAGATGCCAGTCACGACTCAATCCACTTCCAAGGGTTTTTTTTTCAAAAAACCTTGGAATAAGCTACAACCATAAAGCTTTGTTATAGCCGACAAACCTCCAAGTTGTAAACTTGAGTACCATTTGATTAAACATGGGCAATTGTCAAAGTTGTGACACAAACCCTATGCCTTATGGTGAAACAATGCATTGTAAACTAGATCAAAAAGGTATTGGTTGCTTTCAAATGTTCTATTTACAACATTTTCCATTTGAGTGCAAATGAAATCAAATGAACCAATAACATTACTTTAGAAAAGGATTACATGTCTTTTTGTCCAAAAATAACTTTTTCATGCAAATGAATTTTTGAACAATTTTTTTCACAAATTGTTATAATAAATGCTTATAATTGTCCAAGAACATGACATGTTTTTTGTTTATAACTTTTGAATAAATATGAATTTTTGAAAAAGTGTTGATTCCTTGTAATTTCAATGTTTTGTTTTTAAATATGATACCAATTTGAAATCATAACCAAATTTTATTTTTTTTAATTTCATGTTTACTTGTATAATAAGCTACAACTTTTTCTAACACATCATGTGCATTATACCCCATTCATATGTGGTAAAAAACTTACGAAGTTTGAGAATTTTGAATAAATTTTGGAAAGTTCTTTGAATTTTTAAAAATTTTAAATTCCACATATTTTAGAATATGAGTAATTTTTGAATGTGGCTAATAGGTCTTTATCTTTTTCTCTTTTTTTTTCTCATCAATTTTTTTATATTATATGAGTCCTTTTGATAGTTCTTTGCAGAATTGATTCCTTTTGAAACAATATGTGTTCACTTTCCAAGGTCCTAAATTGAAACAAAAACTTAAAATTTGATCAAATAGATTTTTAGTTTAAATTCCTTGACATTCATATGAATGGAAAAGGAATAACTTGCCATGATTGCCATGGTTTTAAATGGTAAAACATAAGTATTTTTCTCCAATTTTGATTTTGTTTTTCTTCATTGTCCAACATCCTTTTTGGCTCATTTGATTGTGACTACACCCATTTGTATTAGGATGCACAAAGACTATCAAGCCCATACATCACTAAACCCTCCATTGATTCGTAAGAATTTGACACAAAAATAAAACTCCTATATGGCAAAATGGCACTTGAAGTGATCAATGTGTTGAAGCCTTTTCAAGCTTTTGTTATGACTTCTATTGTTGCTACTACACACAATATGTGTGCTCTTCAACTCAATCCAAGGTTCAAGGGGCTGCAATGCATCATGGAGTATGTAGGCTGGGATGAAACTACAATGGTTGTGGAACCAACATGTTTTGCTACCATTCTTGGTGGTGGTTTCCAAGCATCTAAACCCAAGGCATGTGGAAGGCCCTCATCCTTTAGCACCCATCAATGATGATTCCTTGTGGGAACATGCAGCTTCTACAAAAGAAGTTAGTTTTTCTTTGATGAAATTTGAGTTGTCTTTGTATACTTGTGGATGATAATAATGTAAATTCACCCTTGCAATGGTGGAAAGACCATGCAAAACAGTTTTCTAATGTTACATTCCTTGCTCATCAACTTTTGGGTATCCCAGGCTCTCAAATTGGAACTAGACACATATTTAGCATTGCTAGAATATTGACTAGTTTGCAACAATGTCAATTGGGCATGGAGAACTTGGACAAACTAGTTATGATTTTGAAGAACTAACCAAGTGATGCAAGGATGGGTTGCTGCTCTCTTGCTACTAGTGAGATGGTGGAGTTTTTCACAATTGAAGAAGAGTTGTTGGATGACTTTGAAAAGGAGCTCAAGGATTTTGGGTACTTTAAGGATGCATAGTAGTGAACTTTGTAGTGACTCAAGAAACATTTTGATAACACTTTCGACATAGTACTCTTTCCACTAGTTTTGCCTATTTCAGTGATGCATTCTGCACAAGAACAATGTGATCTGCAAAGGAGCAGATTTTTTTTCACTTGTACCCATTTTCTTATTTTGAATTTGCACCTAACCTTTTCATGAGTGATGCTGGCTGCTCTCTTGCTAAACCTTCAAGAATGTCTCTTATTTCTTTCTGTTTTTCAATGGCTGCAATCTGGTTTTCAACCCTAATTGCCTTGGTTATGCACAACATGGAGTGGATGAAACCCTAAAAAATCAACCCTAATGAGACACAGGATTTATACCAGGATTGAAATTTTATACCAGCTGGTATCAGATTAGTCATATTGATATTGATACCATTGCATCATGAAATTGGGTAGCTTGAATTGTTGATACCAGAATGGTATATGAATTTGAGAAATACTCTGGTACCAGTGCCAGTCTGGTGCCACATTTTAGGACAGACCTATATACCAGGACCATGCTGGTATATCAAAAGGGTGATACCAGACCAACACCACTTATAACTTATGAACAACAATTGAGTGTCAACAGTGAAATGACTGAAGTGACATTTGGCATGTGTCATTGAGGATATAGTACTTTGCTAAGGAATGATGATGTGGGCTTTTCAAATTTGATTGTGAATTATTGCCTATTTCTCATAGTCTCACACCTCTGCAGACCTTGTCCTATTTCATTTCTTTTTGTGCAATAAACCAAAATGTATCAAATAAGCTATGCAGTTGTCTGTTGTCTACTTCACTGCATCTTTCTTTAATATCATTGTCGAACTCATTGTCATCAATGAGACTGCCCGTGCAAACAAGAAGTTTTGACAATTTGCAAACTGATCATGAAATGACATAGAAGGGGTTTGTAATCTTGATCATTTAACTTGATTTCAGGGCTTTTACGGCCACCAATTGATCAATTATAAAAAAGAGCTCCATTTAATTCTGGATTGATTGATGATTCTGAATGTCAAGTTTGTATGAAAGATCAGGCACTTGCAATCTGATTTTATGTGTACATATATACAATTTGATGTCTACCTTGCTGCTCTTCAGGTAGCATCCTATCATCCTCAATATGGTTTGTCAAGTTCATCACCAGCCAGTGGAATGAACCGCTGAGAAACATTGACAGAACTGCATATACTTATAGATTCAGTGTTTGACACAATTTTACTTTGATTTTTGAAGGCAACGGCACATTGATGAAATGACTCACTGAGGAACATTGACAGAAATGCATCTACTGACAGATTCAGTGTTTGACACAATTTTACTTCACAAAGGCAAGGACATTTGCCTGATCATGCCTAAGATTCAAGCTCCACTACACAGGGATTTGTCTGGATTTGTCATCATCAGTTGTATGAAAATTTCTTGCTCATCACAAATAACCAACATCATGATTAATTGACTCCATTTTAGTACACTTCTTCAATCATTTCTGAACAAACGTCCCTGTTGACCTGGAATGATTCTTCAATTTTTGTGAAAAAACCTCTCCTTCCTTGTGCCTTGTCCCCTGTTCCTTTGTTAAGTCAAAGGTCTGAAGTCACAGCACATCCATGTAATTCAAAATGTGCAGGTGTTTCTTGTGTGGCAGTTTCACATAGGTACTTCCTGAAATTTCTAACATTGAAATTCCAGAGCTCAATATTATGCCTGTTCTTCTGTACACAGCTGAGAGCAGCTTCAGATCACCTCGAATAATAGGCTATTGAGTGATGCATAGTTCTAGATAGCAGCATTCAACCTGGACAGTTTACAAGTTCTACTGTACACAAAGGCCACAACTGATGAGTACTTATACTACCAGCACACTTTTTCTGGTCTGTGACGGTCTGGACTCTGAACAGCACAGTTGAGATTCAGCACCACCTTCTCTAAATTTTATTCCTTATGCATTAATAAGGAACAGCATATTCTTGTGGGGTGACCAAACACACACTATCTAGTGTCATATTTTGTTTTAGGAGGTGTTCCAACTCAAGTGCCAAGGACCTGCATGGTGCGCTATCTACAAACCTGATGAATGAGCACCCATGTCCATCACATGATTGCAGTTAGTAGATGATTATGTAGACATGAAAAACCCACCTGGTGTAATGGGGCAACAAATGAGAGCACAATGTTTTCCATAGTTGTGGAACAACCATCATCATCTCCCTTCCCACTTTCTAGCATTGGAACTTGATAAACAAGACTTGTCAAAACCATGCAGATGATCAAAGAAGTAAACCAAAATAGTAAAATTTCATTACCGTCAGCCCTCTCCAATTGGATAACAACTGCACCAATCATGGAAAATTACTAGTATTCTGGTTGGATGATCCCTGGCTCTTCATCCTCAAACAGTGCCCCACAGTTCCCATGTTCTGGTTAACAGGGGAATCTTCTTATCCCTGGAATCCCAAGAAGATTCCAAGAAGCCAGCTTAAAAGTATAAAGAACATAAGCAAGAAGCCACTGAGAAAACAGAGCAAGATTTGAAAGAATGGGATTGGCACAAGGTCAGAGAGCTTAATAAAGCAGTACGAGAACTATCAAGGGAAGAGAGTCCACTTGAAAATAAAAGCTTCAAAGCCAATGTCTGCTCATTGATCAAGGGACCAAATTGATCAGCAAGTGATCACTATAAATCAGCCATCTAGGAACCACTCATGAAGCAAAGAGTGTTGAGCACACAAACTTGTATAATAATCCCTTGCAAGGATGAAAAAGAATCAGCAAGGCAGTTGATAACACAAAGACAGGTTTGCTTGATTCCTAAATGAGTACCACAAATTCTGAGTCACAAGACAACCATCAAGGTGAGTATATGTGATGGTCCCCACTTTTAAACTATCAGTACCCATCAGTTCCTTAGCAGTAATCTCACAGGTGCCTTCATGTCTTAGGTGCTTTGTGAAGGTTCAGCTTGATGGTCTTCACTTTCTTAGTTATGTCCACAAGCAGAGCATTTCTTAACCTCATGCAACAAAAAGTAATCCTCTGCCTTAAGCAATATCCCAGCACAGGCCAAGAGAACAGCCTTCCTTGCATAACATTCCAGTGATGTTCATGCTCGCATAAATAGACATATGTAGCCAAAGGGCGGGCTTAGAAAACAAATAAGCTATACACAGAAATGTCCTTGGAAAATCCAACAGGGTACAGGATAAGACTCTAAGATGAAGATGAGGTTGCTGAAGAGGATGCAGGTGAGTGTCGCCGCCGCTTGTGCCTGTGATGCCCTTCTTTATCTTGACTCTTCATTCTCTGCACCCACAATATGTAAATAGATGGTCATTAGTAGGTACACCAAAGTATAGTCAACACAATTGTGAACTCTACCAAAATAGAGCAAGTCTGATTATCTGCCAATGACAAAACTGGCCACAAAAACCAATTCCCTCCCAAGAATGAAGTTAAGAAAGTTTATTTCAGGCTACAAGCTGATAAAGAGTAATTGCAATGCATAATATGCAAGAATGAGTGAACACACCCTGAAATTTTCTGCCGAACCTACATATCCGTGAGATTACAGAGAAAACTCCTCAACAATATTCTGAAGGTAACACAACTGTGGTAACAATCTTACAAACCTAAATAAGTTATAAATCACTTTGTAATCGGTTCTGGCAGGTCATCTGATAGAAACTAAGGCAGTCTTTTGCATCAAGACTTTTGCCACAGTTACCTTCTTGGCTTCATCAACAGAATGTTTTCTTCTGTGTTTGTGCCTCCTTTTCTCCTTCCTTTCCCTTTTGGACCTCCGCTCTTCCTGACAACTGGCTTGAGTTCTATTGTCATCCGTATTGAACTCTGCAGAAGTACCCTTGTGATATGATTTCTGCTTTGCAGTTGGAGCCTCATCACTAGTGTGACCTTCAAATCTCAGGGCATTTGTTTTGTCCCTATCTTCGTCACCCCACCTGCTGTCTTTCTCATTGAGTTTACTGGCATATCTACTGTTTGCAGTAGCCAGTGAAGCATCTTGTTCTCTGATGAGATCTTGTTCATTTGGCACCTTGACCTCTCTTGGGGTGGGAATAGCTGCTTTATGTATGAAAACCTTTGCCCGAGCTTTCATTCCTCCATATTCTTCACGCAAACTACCTGAAACAACAGGATCTCAGGTTGTCTTGTTTCTGACCACAATGCTTGAAACGGTCTCAAACCCCTTGTTGCTAGCAATGCAAATCTTGAATGAAGGTTTGAAGATAGCAATGTGGGCTCTGTCTCCTTCCAGCGGGTCTGTGGATCTCAACTTGAAGACAAGAAAAAGGGCATGTTTTCAACTGCTACTTGTGCATTAGACAGACTTGTCCTTTGCAAGTTATTTGCAATGGATGGCTCAAACATCAGGCCTCACATGGAAATATTGTTGAAGACACAAGACACAGGAGGTGAAGGCTTGTACCTTTGTTATCCATAGGAGAGTCTAACCCTCTTCTACTTTTGAGGTTACTATCTTCTCCAGATCTACTAGCTGTAGATTTGTCTGCAGCTATGAGTCGAGGTTCTGGGACTTTCAGACCAAGCTCCTTCCCAAGAGATTCCAAGAAATCACCAGCAACAAGCCTGTTGAGAGCTGTGGTTGCTGCTTGAGCAGGGTCAATTTTGGAGCTTCCTGAGATTGTTGCTGAAATCTGAACTTCTTGTGATGGTTCCTCCATGCTGTCATCTTCTGAATCATCTGAAAATATTGCCTGCAATTCAGACATGGGCTTGTGAGTGAGACATGCCAAATTCTCTCATATGTCACTGGTATTTTAAGATGCCTACACCACTGGAGTAGTCAACCATGAGCAGACATCCCTACAGTTGATTTGTGAGTGAAGGCACAGAGAAAAAGAAATATGAATAGCAAACAGTGACAACAACTGGAGAGGAACTGAAACACAATACCTTATAAAGGTCAACAGGCTTCTCGACAATCATGTCAACCTTCTCTTCATTCTTGGTTGCTGCAGGTGGTTCAGGCATTTTATTTTGAATCGCCAAAACCTTGGAACCCAAAGATGTTGAACCGTCTATGCCAGTCTCACTAGGATCAGGGAGAGAAATTTCAGTCACTTTATCGATAAGACTTGATCCAAGGACAAAGGACTCTGTGCGGCTCCGGGGCTTGGGTAAAGGAGGAGGCTGCTCAACACCAAAAGAATCCAAGTCAGCAAAAGAAATAAATGAACACAGAAATCCAACCTTGACAGATGCATGTGTACAACAGCTTGTTAGGAGAAAACAGAAAAAGCTTACCCCTAGCACCCCATGAATTATTCCAGTCTTACACATCTAATGTGGAAGACTTAGTAGAACCAGAGGGTTAGTCATGGACTTGCAGACATGACAACTTCTTAAGCACTTACTTTTGAATAGACTCCAACTTCAGTTTTGTGATAATATGTTCACACAATGTAAATTAAGACTTTGTATGAATGGTCGCATGAATAACACCCAGATGTTCTGTTGCCTTTTAATTCTTGAATAAGGGGAAACATTGATGGAAAGGGCTCTTCAAGAATCAAATTCTGGATGGGGACTGATACACAGAGATGACACATGTACTGCTTTACAAAATCATCCAGATTTGATCAACTGGATTTCCTCATCATCCAATTCTGCATAATAGGAAAATCAACCTGTTTTGAGCGTAATGGCTGATGAGAAGAATAAAGAAGGGCCATACTCACTTTTCCAGCATATGGGTCCAACAAATTGAATCGCTTGCAGAGCATGGAGGATGGCCTCCAAGGATTTTCAATTCTCTGAGGATACTTGATCGTTTCTTCTCTTAAGATCAATTCCTTGTTAAGGTGACTCACTTCCTGTTTCCCAGATGCAATTGTCAGTCCCCAAATATGTCCAAGAACCCATAGTAATGACTAAGATATGAGGTTACAATCCAGAAAATATGCTCTCTGGGAGATAAATACAAGCTAGAAGTTATCTATACAACACAAGAAAAAGTATTCCTGGAAATAGTACTAAGAATACTGACCAAGGGTTGGACCTAGATATTCAGCAAATCCCAAGATACCAATCTCAGAAAGGAGAATAACAAATTGAGAAATGGTGAGCATATCCTTCAGTTTTTACCATTAAGCTTGTGTCTTCCACACCTCCTGTGGTGAAACGATTTCCCATCATGGTAGCAAGCTCTGGCATTATCTGCCCTGCAGTGCTTTGAGATGCTGTCTTCTTTGAAGATGTGGGACCCTCCAGAAATTTGGTTGAAACTGATTCAAACTCCATCATTTCATTAGCTGCTTGTATCTCTGATAAGCCGCTACTGCCACCAAGCTGCTTCCGGAGCCCCCCTGAAAACTTGTCTTTCATGAACTGCTCAAATCGTGCTTGCTTTGCAGGGTCATTCTTGAAGAACTGGGGTGTTGCACCATTGACCTCCATGGTCTGCAAAATCAGAAAGCTTCAGCTATCAATAGACCTGAATGTACTTGCTTACCCCTAGAGATTCTCTCTTGCCAAATAACCTGCCAAAAAAAAGTGGATGCCTGTTGCAAAACAAGGTAACAACAACACTGTTTATGTCCTAGCCGTGTGATGATGCTACCTACCACTGATGCAGATTTTGTGAAAGTGCTTGACAGTGCAGATTGGAGGCGGGCACGATCTTCAGGGGCAATCAAAGAGGCCACAGGAACATTCTCTCTGACCAGAGGAGTTTCACCCAACAAGTGACCTCGTCTTTCAGCGTTTAACTCTTGCCTTGATCTGTCCACTTTTCTGGAAACAACTTCAAGCTGTTTCTTGCCATCAGCTGCAAGATTCTTTTCTTCCTCCCACAGCCGACGCACATAGTAGTCATGACCTTCACCACCAAACAAAAATGCAAAGGCTGGGTTTCCAATATGCTTCTCCCTTGACATGTCCTCAAAGCGTTGCCCACTTTTTGCAACAAATGATGCCAGGCCTTCAATTGTTTTTCGAGATTCTGGGTCAAGAGGAGGCCGAGCATCTGGAGGTTCAGGTTTAAGCAAAGAGCCTTTGGATTGAAGTGCTGAAGCAAACTTATGAAAAGGGATGAAGTCTAAAGGCACTACTGGTGGTGGAAACCTGAAGTGGAGCCAAAACAACAGGAACATATGAAGTCAGAGCACATTTTACGAACTATCTTAGATCCTTTATTCTTAAAGACAATGACTGCACAGAAAAAATTCAATCAATGAAGGTAAGCAGCATTTCCAAAAACCATCTCTGCAAAGAAAAAGACAATTCCTAATACCACAAATATATCTTGATTCAAATTTCAGCAAATTTCTTATTACTCATGATCTAATTCAACCTGAGAAGAATTGAGAGATGACCCACTAATAAGGTTATAAATAATTCAAATCTAACAACACAACAGCAACCAATCAGCAAGCATGAAAAAAGAGGAAATTGAACCCTTGAGAAAAGAGAATACAAGGAACAATTTAGACAACAGCATTAGTCATATACACAAAGTAAGACTTGTGCACAAGGTAAGCTTGGCCATACCATTGCTTTTTCATGGATGAAGATTCTGAAGCCAATTTGAAACCAGGGAGTGTTTCCCCATTCAAATTTGGAGCTGCTAGTGCCCTAGGGGGTCTTCCAACATTGACAGTCACTTTGTCATCTTCTTCTACCTCCTGAACTTCAAACTCCATGCCTGTACGAGAACACCCAGGATAAGCTAACCAAAATCCTCTGTAGGGACTCTTTCAAAATATAATGCAGTAATTGAGTGACTCCCCTTCCCCATTTCAGCCACCTGATTTGCATCCAAACAAACCAGGGCCTAAGCCACCAGATTTGGTTTTCCACCTCCATGTGCACATCTCCATTTGTCACCTCAGCAGTAAAATGTCCACAATCAACCCTTGGAGGTTCAGACAACACAAAGCCAACCTAGAAACAAAATAAGATTAAGCAAATACCTTGAGAATATACATCTTCATCCTCCTCACCCAAATCCTCCAATGCTCCAATACCAAATCCACTCCCCATCCTACCCACTGCCACATGCAGACATGCCAGGGACCAATGACTCTTGAGAAAAAAACCAGGTGACACTAGAATCAAGCCAAGCTAGATGAACAGAAACTTCTGTTATCAAACAACCCTCCAAAACAACAAGAGAATAAGGTTGGTGTCTGAACACGAACAATGGAAATCTATGAAGATACCGATGAAGCTCCTGGAACTTTTTTTCAGTTGGCCATGGAAGGATAAGAAACTAACTAGCATTTATGTCTGGAACGCAATACTTGATAGGTTAGGTCATCTTATTTCTGAAGTACCATTCGGGCGAAATAGGCTTGGTTTCTTGAGAGCTTCAGACTGTCCCTTCCAACCCCTGTGGCTATCCCCATTCTTTTCTTCCTCTAAACGAGCACGTTTTCTTTCTGCAAATCCGAACATCAAACAAGTGAATTTTCTCCCAAGAAATTCTCATAAAAAAAACCATCTTTTACAGAAGTGGATTACTTCTGAAGAAAATTCAATCCACGTTAAAGGAAGGTGGTTGATTAGTGCAGAAAAGAAAGCAAGGATATTCCTTTGGAAGTATCAACATTCACTATTCAGTTATGTCTGCTCAGAAGTATGAGAAGGCAGTGTAGATTTTCCACAACTTGTGAACGACCATGAAGAGAGAAAATAAGAACATTTCAATGCATCAGAATGGCCCAGATATTACAGAAGCGGAAAAAACAATGTCATGATACTTTCCACTCTCTGGTTCAGTAGCATACCTCGAAACTCTGGAGCATTTTTATAAGGATCAAAACCAAGCCCATGAAGGTCCTTCTTTGGATTCATGACAAAAATCTGTAACAGACAAGAACCATGTATTCAAATGAAATTAGATATTTACCTTTCTCCATGATTTCTTCACACTGCTAATAGTGACTCAAGCAATTCAGAGCTTTACAAAAAAAGGTGGTAGTAGTAGCAGTCACTAAATTCTCCATTGTGCAGGAACATATGCCATCATTTTTTTCCTGAACAGATGGCTATGATGGTATATAGGAGAGGCAGAGAGAACCACACAGGAATGCTGCTCAGCACATCAATCTCTGCTTCATCTTCTTCCATAGGAAAATTTTCCTCACTGGTCTGGGCAGACTCGTGTTGAAATCCTTGGGGAAGATCAGCACCATAAACCTTCTTTGAGGCCACATCTGCTGCAAGGGCCATCATTGCCTTTCTTGCCTCCCTTCGAGCATCTGTAGTCATAAAAAATCTTGACATCTTGGATAGAAACAGGAATGTTCACAGAATGCAAACTTCTGGCCATTTTGGTCTTGCAGCATATCAGGAACAAAGTGGGTATTCCATGACTTAGAGTAAATGATTCTTCAGTTCTAACAAATCAAGGTATTCGGTGTGTGGCTTGTACAGTTGAGGGGCATTGTGTCAATGTTCAGTTGTAAGTCTTGCCTGGAGCAGCAGCTATATGCTTCGGGCCAATGACCCGACCATGTCGCCAGCCCATCTTCAAAAGCAGCCTCACACCTGCAATCCACCCCTCCACATTTCAGTGACCATAGCCAAAATCCAATACCTGTAGAGCATGAAGTACCCATATAGCCTTTGACATATGCCAGCTTAACCATAGGGCAACTGGTGAAAAGTAGAATAACTAGGCCAAAGATACTATGGTGAGGGAACTGTCAGCTATGTAAAATCTCCCAAAATGTGGAACAAAGTTGTAAAATTCAAGCCACATAGCAGACCATTTCAAAACTTCAGATGGACCTTGTGATATGTAGATGATGGTGGTTGTTGTAAACATTGATCAGGAACTGCACAGAAGTGATTCATCCACACTTACCTACACATATCCTGAAGCTAACATCACAAGAGAACAAATGCTGACATTCACCAATGTTGACAGTGAAAACAGAAATGGCTGATTAAATGGTGACAAGGAATATGGACATGAAAGAGCAGCTGACACACCAATTGATTCCGTAACAGGGACAACAATTTCGTCAATTGCAGGGCCTGGAATTGCTGAAGGCCTGTCACTCACCAGTTGATCTCATGGTCAGGATCAGTATCGGAGCACTAGGAGATCTAAATCACATTTTGTGAGCATCTGTAACTACTAAAAACTAACTGAATATAACTATGCTGCAGACAGACAGAGAAAGAAACAAAGAAAGAATGGGAATTGGTTTCATTCTATGAGAGCTAGAGGCAGCAAAAAAATTAGGTCAAGACATGCCGTTTTGCAATCTCTTGGGCAGCCTGGCGGCGTGCAAGTTCAGCCGCAGTGGAGCCAAATGTGTCAAATTCAGAAGATGTTCCAAGCTCCTTTGAGTCAATTTCCTGTTCAATCTGATGACCGTTAAACCCTAAGATTGAAAGCTATTCCATCATGTGCAAGTCAACAATTGGACTCAAACCCCACAGAGATGGATAGACTTCAGTTCTGCTAAATAAAACCACAAGATTTCTGAACAAAATTCAAGCAAATGGCTATTACCGCCTTCTCATCTTCGTCCATGAAATCGTAAGCATTTTGTTCTCTCTTGTCTGCCCTTGCCTTCCGCGACGACTTAAAGCTTTGAGGTGCCCATCCTGCATGTGGACAATCTCTCTCTCCTCTATCAAACATGATATTTGATTCAAACTCATAAACTGTTGCAGAAATCTTCTCACAGAAGTACCATGCCCCAGAAAACAGACAGTCGCCTATCCAAAAAATTCGTACAACGAATGCAAAAGGAGTGCAAAAACAAACACACCTTCTTTGGAGCCAACAGTGTTAAAGTACCCTGCTGAGAAACCACCACTGAAAGCACCATGAAACCGTCGACGACCTTCAGAATCCGTGACCTGCACACACAGGGGATACCCCCTTGCAACTTTTTCACTTCCGTCCAGCTTCTCGAACTGCAGTTACAGAGAAAGAAAGAAGATTTTTTTTTGATTTTGTGTGGCCCTCTTTGCATTGCGCGATCGAAAAATTGACTCACCTCTTGATTCCAAGGAGCAACACGACGGGCTTGGCCTTGATCCAAAGCCTCCTTGCGCTTGCGAGGACCTAACTCCTCCTCCCTCTCCAACGGCGTGCCATAAACAATATAATCCTCATCGTCTTGGTCCTTCGCCATAGCCGTCGTCACCCCGGGCCGCTCAAACTCCTTCCACACACAACAAACAGCACCACCATCCCCCTCGAGTTTCAAGCTCCACAATTTCCTCAGAGCAGATTGCAAAGCTCCTTCCTCTAACCCTAATTCGCTTCTTCAGACCCTAATTCGCTTTTCGCTTCTCCTTAAACCCTAATTCGTGGGTTCTAATCCCCGTCAAACCCTAATTCAGTTTTTGATGGCTCAGAAACAGTTTGGCTCTTGGCATTTTAAATAATTAAAAAATCCAGTTTTATTAATATAAAAGCCAGTTCTACTTTATTAATAAAACTTGTTTTTATAATTAACAAAACAGTTCTTTTTTACACCTAGTCTTTTTCTTTCCTTGCAATTACATTCCACTTTCATTTTTAAAATTATGTCTTAAACTGGTTTTTTACAGATAAAAAATTGAAAAACAACAATTAAAGGGAAAGGTTTAGACTTTAAATTTTCACTTTGCATGAAATATGGAAATTGGTAAGCTGTTGTATAAACCCTCTTACTTTTGCTTTAGATTTGTTAGGTATCTATGTAAGTGGGTATCATAAGTTAAAAGGTAAAGAATGTAGGTAGTTATTAATGTAAGCAAGCAAAGGTCATATCACATTTAAAGATAAAATATAAATAACTCAATGTCAAAAATGTTAAATTTAACCATGTATATACATTGATTGTCATACGAACATTTGACACGGACAGTTGTTTGAAAAGAAAAGTTTTTTTAAAAAACCAAAAACATCAACCAAACATTGTTGAAATAACACACCTGTGCATTATGCATAGGGTTCACACTAGTATACATTGATTGTCATATGAACATTTACATGGAATTGAAAATCAATGTTATGATTCTATGGTTAAAGAAAACTAATCATGGATCTCATGTTTTGATGTAATGAGTCATCCATTAAACAACTTGCAAGATAATTAGTTAGTTTCTGTAGTTTGTTGTGTGTAGTTGAAATCTTGTGCAGTGTGAATAAGGTTTTTATTTTTTTAATTTTTTTTAGGGGTTTATTTGCACAATGTGATTTTAGAATCTTATTTTTCATGTTTTAAGATTTCGAAACACATTGAAAAAACAAGTTTTGTTTATTGTTGCTTTGAATTTGGGTAACAATGCAACGAAACAATGATAAAAACAATGTGATTAAGTAACAATAACACTAGTAACACAACAAAATAACAACACCAATAGCATGACAAGACAACACCAACAATGGGACAAAGCATTAGCATGTTGTTATTCATGAACAAGATGACAAAACATTATTAACATGAGTAATGCGTCAAAGTAGTAGCAACATGAGCAACGCAATGAAACAACCCTAACAACATGATGGAATGATAGTAATATCAAAAACCCAATAGATCATTATCAGCACTAGCAATGTGACAAACTAACACATTAACATGAATACAACACAAGTAACCAAAAAAAACACAATGAAATTTTTAAAATCTAGATTACAAAATGTTAAACCCACAAGGGGTTTTTATATGTTTCGATGCCACTTCCCAACGTTTCTCACTTTTTCCTTACTAACCTAAATGAGAACTTAAACTAACCAAATTTAACCTAAATTAATCTTAAACATTTTAAACTACTTGCCTTGAGAATTGGATTTTAGTTTTTTCACAGAATTGACCTAGTTCTAAAAAAAAATTAAAAACATAATAATTGATTTTCAACAACCTAATATTCATTCAATTTTCAACCCGATTATCACCAAATGTGATATTTAGTCAATTTTCATTGTGAAAATTGATTAAAAAATTGGTTTGAAAACCAAAGGTCCTAATGACAATTGCCCAACATTATTTCAAACCATGCATTCCCAAATCATCAAACACATACTATAGTTGATGATTATGTTTTTCCATGGTGGAACTAAACACAGTGATGTCATCAATGTAGCATTTGACAAAATCCAAGCTTGTAAGCACCCGATCCATCACCCTTTGGAATTTTGTAAGAGCATTTTTCACCCTAAATGATAAGAACTTTCATTAATACAAATAATCCTTCCCATTTTGGTCAATGCCCCAATATGCAGTCTTGACCTTATCACCTTCACATAGTGGTAATTAGTGATATCCAAATCATAAATCCAAAGTGTTAAACACCTTGGTTTGGCCAATTGAATCAAAAATCTCCTCCAATAATGGCATGCCATGTTTGTCAACTTATGTACACGTGTTGACATGTCTATAATCTCCACACTTCCAACGTTTAATTTAGTTGCCAAAGATGTCTTTCTAAGTAGGCAAACTTGTGGTTGATGCATTCCCTATCAAAAGTTCCACCAATCCTACTTCCAAAAGTTTTTATGTTTGAACCTTAACCAAAACCCATTGCATATCACTTAACTTGTAAAGTCTCCAAAAACTAAGCAACTCATCATTCAAGATGATGTGTACCTCTTGCCTTCTAAGTTCACCCAACTCTTTGAGGTTGAAAGCAAAAGCATTTTTGTTTTTTACAATGGAAATGTTTACACATTAGTATCGTTAATAGTGACATTTAGAATGAGAAATGGTGGGTATGATTGTAGTTTATCCTAATCATGACAAAATCTTTTAATGGAAACAACAAGCATTCCAATCATGACCATCCAATCCTCATTATCCATAATAAGTTCAAACTAGTAACTGTGGAAAACTTGTAAGTAGCACATATAACACAAATAGTACAACAACAAGAATGTAAAACATAAGTGCAGAACATAATCATGAATTGATAAAAACAAAAGTTCAACAAAAAGTTGTAAAAACCAATGCAAAACATGAAATCCAAGACATAGAAGTTGGGTGAAAAACAAATAACTGAGTGTCACATGAAGAACATTGAAATGCTTAAGGTGATGATCACATGAAGTGATGCACTCCCAACTCCCGGGTTGAACCCACTCAAGGGTCCAACTATGTTGAGTTGCGGAAAGTTGGGACTTGAGGGCCGCTCCCGACTTCCAGCACTAAAAAGGGGTAGAGGGGCATGCTAGAAGTCTCGGGATTAGACTAAGAAGATGGATTAGTAGATCAAGCACGAATTTGCATCCAAAACCAACCACAAGAGGGTTAGTTCACATTCGGGAACACCCTTGGGTGTTGGGACAAGCCACGGGCAACTTGGACTACTTGACTCACCACGGCCCGGACTCGGGGGAAGCCACCA
>Ga0116227_10001102_pt1 | contig 58423 bp, 46 predicted proteins | sample S1TSphgellanicum_FD_89693 | JGI IMG/M metagenome (GOLD analysis project Ga0116227, IMG submission 89693) | Host-associated microbial communities from peat moss isolated from Minnesota, USA - S1T2_Fb - Sphagnum magellanicum MG | ecosystem: Host-associated > Plants > Peat moss > Unclassified...
AAAAAAAAAAAAAAAAATGAAACTTAATAAACACACATTTACAAAAGCACATATTTGAAAAAACTCAAGCTTGCAAAAAACATCAATACAAAGTGAAATTTTTAAGTCAAACACAATGTTCATGTTAGTTGAAATGAAAGATAACAAACATACAATGTAATCTTTATTATGGGACAAAAAATTTGACTAAAACCTTAAACCTAACCTAAACCTTTTACTAATGTTCTTTGGCTTTAACTAATTCTAACTACATGGTTGATTGCAATTTAACAATAAAAAGTGATTTTTGTGGTTCGAAAATTGAGTTATAGTCTAATAATGAACAGAGTATCCTATGAATTTCAATTATGCAATCCATGGGTACATCGAAAGCCTAATTGTTTCAACTCGGATTTGAAATACAACACTTTAACCCTAAACTTTTTTCCATTGCTTAAACCATTATTTTTATTTTCACTTCAATATATATCTATTTGGTATATGTATATATAGGTAAACATCAATTTTTTGGTCATTTGCATGAAAATTTGGTTACACAAAAAGTTAAAATTGAGTTGTTTTTCAATTTCTTGTTAAGAGTATTCAATGTTTGATGCCACCAAAAAATGACATTGATTTTTTTTAAATATTTTTCTTGGGAAAACAGCCTTGTTAAGTGACCATATTATGAGAAAAGAAAAAAAAAAGGGGAGAAAAAGGGAATACGCCCCCCTTTTTTTTTCCCCACCCAAGAAATAACTCCTTGAAAAAATTAGCTCTTTACTCCTCCCAATACCACTTAATAAAACTCCTTTATTTTTCAAGTTCACTAAAACCTCACATCTAAAAAAAAAAACAAACCCTTTGAGAGATGGAAAAAAAATTCAAATATTTAAACCCTTATGTTTAAATTCTCACCCAACTTTTTTTTTTTTTAAAAAAAACTGACACCTAAACTTATCCATTCAGCCTACATTTGATTCTCTGGCCACTATACCCTCCCTCAAAAGGTGTTCCCACAATGTCTCTGTAGGACAGAGCCAATATAAGAAGACCTTGTATTGGGTCATGGCCTGCCAAGGCAAAAAGGACACTCTTGTTGACATGAGCATGATGCAACAATTGATAGTGTTACATGGATGCTACTTTACTTGAACCCATTGAGACATGATAAAGCCTGTTACCTGCCCCCAACTACAACTAAGTTCTTAAATGATTGAGAGAGGTTGTCTAGTAGCCTATCACTGGAGAAAGGAAAGGCAATTTTGTACTTATTGTTGTGTGTGTAAAAGCAAGCCTTTTGCTGCTGCTCACCTTTTATTGGCCTTGCCTACCCAAAGGCAAGAATCTTGTGTTTAGATATTCATTATGGAGTACATACTAGCTTAAGGGATAATAGGTCTATTTTTATATGAGGATTTTTGAAAGATGATATTTTTTGGCTTGTGTTGAAACTTGAGATTAAGTTATATAACAGAGTTATACAACTATCTTGAAGGATTTTGGTTTCTTTTAGAGGATTTCTTGAAGACTATATTTTGGCACCGTGAAATATTTGAGTTTTTATAACTCTTCTTTTGCCTTAAGATGCATGCTTTTTAAATGTTAAATGACAAGGCTACAATGTGACACACCCTTTGTTAAGTGTTAGAGGAGCTAGTCCCATTTACATTGTGCATTATATATATATATAGGCTATTGGGTAGTAGTAGTTCTGATTTTGTGAAACATTTTCGAGGCTAATTTTCCATGCAATTGAATAAAAAAACCATTTTCTAGATTTTTGAATGTTGATTATTACCAAGCTTTTTACAAATGGCAAAAACTTTGATTAACTATGGCAAAGCAAAGCTGCACAGGATAAACAAGTACATGAAGTTGAGTAGGCTCTCTCCGATCCATGAGCAAAAATACATGGCACAATTTGATAGATGTTGGGGAAGGACTCGAATCATTTTGTGTTAGGTTTGGTAGGGTTGTTAAGTGACGACATGATGAGCCTTGAAGAGGTTTCATTAGTTGAGTCTTTCCTTGAGCTCCATGTAGGATGGATGGTGTTTGGACAAAAGGCACTATTTTCATTGTATTCCTATCCCATAGCTAACTACTATGGTGACCATGTACTACTTTCCATCCACATGCATCTATCTACCTAGTCACAACCAAATTGCCTTACCTATTTACCTACCTACCTACCTACATAATGATCACTTACCTTCCTCACCTACTAGCCTACGATACTTACCCACTCACATTGGTAGTCACATAGGTAATGTGAGGAGTAGGATGGTTTACAAAATGACTTACCAAGGTTCCGCCTTGTACTACCTATGTACTAACCCATCCACATGCATCTACCTATTGAGTAGCCACCAATTGCCTTACCTAATTGCATACCTACATAGTAACCACTTACCTTCTCTACCTACTTACCTATGACAATTAGGATGGGTTTCGAATCCGTAGTGCATTGGTGGGTGTTGGGTCACATAATCTAGTGTTATAAAAAGGTAATAAGCACAAAAATTTACACCAAGGTAGGAATTGGAGACAAGACATTGGAATTTGGCATGCAAAATAGAGTTTTGTATGTGCATATCATTTGTAGTAGTGACTTGCAAAGTATGTTTTGGATGAAGTATACTCCAATTTATGTTGGTTTTGGAATAAAAAATTAGCTTTGAGCCAATATATGTGCATAGGAGCCAATGCTTGCAAAAAACTACATAATAAAATAATATTTTTTAATTTGTCAAATAATATGATTGATCCAATTGATTTTATTCGAATAGTCTTCCACTTTATGTTGTCTTAATTTTCATGTTTACAAGTTGAGATTGAGAAATAGTTGATAAGCCATTTTGGGGGTGATAAACATTGTTGAAGGCCCAAATAAAAGGTATGGTGTGTTGATGCATATTTTACCTAAATGCTTCGATAAGAGAGGCCTTCTCTTGCACATTATCGAAGTGCTCCCATAATGTGTAAGAGAAGGCCTCTCTACCCACAAAGAACTTGGACAATTGCCCTTGTTACCAAGGATGGAATCCAATTATGACTAAAGAGGATGGCCAAATATATATGTATGGCAAAAACTAAAAAGTACATCATGAAATGAATATCGGGGTGGTGTTGGATAGTTCTTTAATTTTATAAAGAACCTTTGGTTCCAATTAATAGAAAATAAATTTAAAATTATTTTTATTTATGTTTCAAACATCCATGGAACCGGATCACCTTCAACATGTGAACCCTCCCACTAAAAAATGCACCAATGAGGTTGGTGGGGTTAGAGGTGGGTAGCAATGCACTACCTTTGAAAGCTCATTTATGAGCTACCCAAAAAGTTTTAAAATTGGGTTTTTTAAAAAAAATTTACCCATTCTCACAATTATTGACATTCGTATTCCAAAAATTTCAAGGCTTCATTTTTACATTGAAGAACCATATTTTCACTAGATTATTTTTTTAATACTTGAATTGGTCATTACAATTGTCATATATTGTGATGCATGCATGAACACCATGTTCGAAATAGTGTTGGCTGATTCTTTAAATTTTGAAGAACAATTACGTTCAATAATTCTTTGATTACTCACATATGAAATAACCTTATTATTATTTTTTAAATTATTTTAAATTTAGGTCAATTCTTTTTTTAATTCTTTAAATTACTAATAAGAGCAATGGGTCATATGTTGTCAATATTTTAACTATAAAGCATGAAAAGGGAGAGCAAGTTAAAAGAGTGTTTCAAGATTCAAACACATTTTCATAAGTTGAGGAAAATGATTCTTAACGTTTTCAAAAGTGATTTTTTAACTTTGAGAATTGGAATCTAGTGAAATTTGAATCCTTAGACAAAAATGCAAGTAAAAAAGCTTGTTCAATTGGTCTATTTGTAGGTTATTGCAAGATCTTGAAATGCAAATGTTGAAAGTGGACGTGTATTCTTCATTTGAAAATCTAAAGTTTAAGTTATGGTCATTTAAGAATGATCAAAAATCAAATTGACATTTTGATTCTCAACCGTTAAAACTTTTTAAAAAAAGGGTCGAATCACTTCCAAATTGAACATGCAATATGATGTTTGGAAAAGCCTCCGAGTGTTACAATTTCTCTTTTGATATTTGCTTAATTGAAGGCTTACATGTGAGAGTTATGAACCCACAACATTGTAATACATATAACTTAGCAAAACTAAAAAACATTGAAAATCATTTTTAGTCAAATTAATAATATCTCCTCCACCCTTTTTGAAATCGACAATTACATGCTTAAAATCTAAGTTCAAAGAGGATAACAAAAAGAAAAAAGAACCCACCTATTTAGATGACTATATGTTTTATAATACTTTCAAAATATATTAATAATATTCTATATTGGAAAAAAAAATCTAACTCAAAATAATGTTACAGTATACATCATTATGTAAATGTTTAAAGAACTTCCCCCAAAATATGTCATGTTTAAAAAATCTTCCCAACAATATAAATCCTCACAATGTTTAATTATATTGATTAATAAAAAAAATTAATATTTTATCCATAATAAATTCAATACAACTTCTTTACAATGTCTAAAAAATGTTGTCACACCATTTTTCCTTTTAATATTCTTTTCCTACATTTTACTTATCGTATTATTTCACCATCAACATGAACACAATGTGAATGATGTCTCAATGTTTCTAGATATACGATGATTTAAACTATCGTGCTTCAAAATATGACAACAAAACAAAGATTTTTTTTTAATTCTTTAAATTGAACAAATTTGATTGTGAAGGAGACAAATTGTCAAGAGCATACTTTGCTCAAGGCAATATTGCCCGTGGTATAGAATGTTTTGAACAAAGCTCGTTAGGGGATATTTAATGTCTTGCAACTAAATGGCCCGGTTGAACTAAAGACTTAAAAAGCTCTACCACACATGCCCAATGTGAGGTCGAATACACCCATCTTTCCTTTCCTCAATAATTTTCAGCAATTGGATCAATTACCACACCTAATGCCACCACCAAAATAAATAAATTTATTGTAGTAGGCTACAAGGGCAAGGGTTTTGTTTTTTCAATTTTGTGATGTAGCCAAATTGGTGATCACCCACAAGAAAATTTAGCCAAATTTGATTATAAACCAGATATGAAAATTGAAAATTAAAAAAGTTTTAATGATCTTTTTATGTATTTTGGCTACCAATTGGAACTTGTTGTAAAAATTTTGCAAATTGGGTTCATTTTTTTCACAAAATTCCTTTCAAGTCCAGACTATGTAAGTGTTGAAATAATATTTTTCAAGTCAAAAAATGAGAAAATCCCCCCCCCCCAAAACCTTTCCCTCTTGTTAAAATCCAATTAAAAATGTGATGAATTTTTTTTCAAATTTTTCCCCAAATTTTTGGGGTTTTATTCCTCCAAAAAAGCAGGGAATATGTGACAGAATATTCCTATTTTTTATTTTAATTAAAAATTTCACATTTGTGTGAAATTTCGCACGAAAAATATATGGCTTGGTGACAAGGGTGTGTTTTTGACTTTGAAAGAGCATACCTATTTGGCAAATCCAACACCACTAGAATGAATGGTGTGACCCCCTAGCACAACAACTATAGGCTCTAAAGGATTTTGACTCAATTAGGGTTTCAACAAAAGAAAATCTTGTGCATGCAAATTCTTCTTTGAAGGAGGAAGAAGAAGAGGAAGAGGAGGAGGGAAAAAATGGTGATTTTATTGGGCAAGTCTTTCACCACCCAACCCAAAGGGTTTTCCCACAATCCTTGGCTTTGCTTGATGAGAGGTAGAATATACCAAAATCAAAGAGCACCAAAGTTGGATCATACTACATAGATTCTTGATCCTTGTCAAAGGCAAGGCAAAAGCAAAAAAAAAACAAGCTTGAGTTGTCTTCCCTTGTAAGTTTCAAAAAAGACCTAGTTTCTCAACATGTGCTCCAATAACATTCCCAAATTGGTGTGTGCATCATGTGCCCTATAACACTCTAACTTAACCTAGGACAAGGAGTCAAAGTCAAGGGTTGGGTTTAGGGTTTAGGGGTTCCCACCTACCCACCCACCCACACACTAGGCTTAGTACCTTCAGCTTCTTTTGGGAGGCTTCTCAATGGCCATATTAAGCCCAATAATGTTAGATTTGGACTCACAAACCTTGATTTATTATTCTTAGCATGAGTTACTTCTAATATTTAGAAGTGATTTAAATGAATTTTGGGTTTTTACCATGGTTCCGATGTGGGTGTCGGTTTACCCAAGGTGAGTCTCAAGGGGTTGCTAGCAAAATTGATTTGGGAAAATATGGAAACCCCTTTTTCCTATTAAAAGCCAAAATCGCAACCAAATAAAAAAAACCCACAATATAATTTTTTTTTTCAAAAGATGCAAAGTTTTTGATAACTTTGATGTCAAGTGAATTAATGTGCAATGAATCTAAAATACGATGATCTTTTGGAAGCTCAAAGCCAACAAAGAAAGTTGATAGTAAAGAACGTCGTCAATGCTTTGCTTTGTGTTTCCAAAAATGGATGTTGATGAACAATGACGAATACTCAAAAATGCAAAAGGAAAGTAGTTTGAGAGTAAAAAGTGTTAGAAAGAAAAGCTTGGATAAACATGACGGAGTTGAGAAAGCTTCTTGAGAGAGCAATGATGGAGAGCATAGAAGGAGATATGAGAGAATGACTGGAGACACCACTAAAATGATCCCCGTAAAAAAAAAAAGGTAAAAATGAATGGACACATGGAGATGCAAAAAAAACAAGAAAAACAACACAAAAAGTTGTGAAAGTTTGTATTTGTGATTATCTATCCCTACCTAACTCTAGCTATGAAAAATAGCTAAGAAAAAAATAAATCAATGTATATTTATTCTTTTGCTTTTGGGGGGATTGTTTGGAAAACCAAAATGCCCATTGGAATGTTAGGTCTCAAGGGGGAAAAATGGAAATACATAAAGCCCTTGACCACATGGGCATTACCATAATCAAGCCCCACATAAGGTGACTAGAATGTTGAGCCCTATTGTGCTCAACTTTGACTCATGTGGGTGGCCCTTATTTTGATAAAAGCCCACAACCGAGGGCTTTTACCTAGTACTAAGTCTTTTGGGTAGATGTACAAAGTTAGAAAGAGAGAGAGAGAGAGGAGATGATGAAGAAGAGGAAGGCAAGAAGAACTAAATAACAACTTAAAACAAGAACTAGTTGGCCCCTTCTGGGACCTGGAGTGGAGGTAGGCCTAACGCCCAATTTTATGAAGGGTATTCATATTTTTCCTGTTTCAATTGTTGGGTCATTTATTTATTTATTTTTTACCAAGTAAATTGGATGTGCAATGCATGGTCATAGTCAAGAAGGAACAATTTTTTTTTGTTTCAAAACCCTTTTAAATTGATGTTCAATAAATATAATAAACAATGCAAAGTGGGTGCTTGAAGCCGCACGGCACTCTGAAAATTTAGATTGCATTTTGAGGCCTCAGGCCTACCTCCACTAAATATTAGGTAGTAATAAATTAAGTGTTGGAAATGTCAAGGTGGTAAGGCTTGAGGTTGAAGGCATTACTAGAAGAAAAAGACCCTTATGAGGCCAAGACCCTTTGGCATTAAGCTTTTGCTTCTTGTAATGCTTTTTGATTGAGTGCCTTATTGAACATCAAGAATTTGACCCCAAAACAAAATTCTTTCTCTTTTGACAAAAAGAGATTATTCACCCAAAAAAATAAAATTTAAAATCCCTATCAATGTAGTCAAGATTACTCAAAAAATGAAAGATCCTTGCCAAAAAAAAATTAAGAGATATCATACGAGAAATGAAAGATTCCTTATGAAAAATTAAGAGATTGGTACCATACAAGAAATGAAAGATCCTTGCAAAAAAACAATTAAGAGATATCATACGAGAAATGAAAGATCCTTGCCAAAAAAAAATTAAGAGATATCATACGAGAAATGAAAGATTCCTTGAGAAAAATTAAGAGATACCATACAAGAAATGAAAGATCCTTGCAAAATCAAAATCAAAATTAAGAGATGCACTACAAGAAATGAAAGATACTTTACTTCCATGGGATGAAAGGAAGAGAGAGAGAGAGACCCCTTCTTGAAGATGCAAGGCAAGGCTAACCACATTCCTTGGTGGTCAAAAATCCAATTTGAGCATTAGAAAACACCATCCGAATACACTAGAAGAAAATTCTGAAGAAAATTCTGATTAGGGGCAACAAGTGTTTTTGACAATGGTGGGTGTTTCAAATCACATGTGCAAACTTGAAAGCAAAGAAGGTAGGCAGAAGAGAAGATGAGAAGAGAAGAGAAAAGAAAGCACAGCTGAAGACCTTAGTACTAAGGACTGAGTCAGTAGTGAAGGTACTATAAGAGTTTTGTTGATCACTTCTTCCTTCATGTGCATGACCCAAGAGAGAGAGAGAGAGAGAGAGCCGGAGAAGAAGAAAGAAGAGGCTCAAGAGTAGGGGAAAGAGTAGGTATAGGCAAGCTGGGTACCCAAAAGACCCTTCCTAGAAGTGGGTGGAAGGATAGGTAGGTGGGTTGGTGGGATCCACATTTACTGGGCTTCAATGAATCTGTTCTTCGTGCTTTTGTACAGACACAGAGACAGACATGTAGAGAGAGAGAGAAAGAGAGAGAGGACAAAAGAGATACATACAGAAAGTGTAGAGATTAGAGATAGTAGTAGTAGAGTGAGAGAGAGAGAGTAGAGGTACTAGTTTTGTTGCTTTCTTGTGATTTGCAATCTTGCTGCTGATTTCCATTCCACATCTTTGCACGTCATCCCATTCATCAGTTTTTGCTTCTGGTTGCTGCTGCTGTTGTTGCTTTTGCTGTTGCTCTGAATTGTTTGAAGGAGTCTTCCTTGGTTTTGGGTGCTGTTTTTTTTCTTTTTTGTTGGGTTTTTGGAGGAGAGATTGGAGGTAGCTAGCTAGCTTCCTTGTTTGCTTCCTTGCTTTTTATTGCTTTCTTTCTTTCTTGTTTGTTTGTTTGTGTTGGTTTTTGATTTTGTGTTTGGATTTGGACAAATTCATCAGTACGGGAGATCGAGCATTTTTTTTGCGCATTTGCAAGAGTCTTTTTCTTTGATGTGTGTTTGTGTTTGTGAGTTTGTGGGATAAGAGAAGAAGAAGAGAAGAACTAGCTAGCCGGAGAAGAAGAAGAAGAAGAAGAAGAAGAGATAGACCTACCTACTTCAGTATGTTTCCCGGATTCCCTCAAGCTCCGACGCTGTAAGAGAAAACAGAAAAAGAGAGAAAGACTAAACAAAAACCAACACAAAACCCTAAAGACATCCCTCTCTCTCTCTCTCGCTTCGTCTGCGAAGAATTTTTGCAAGAAGAGAAGGGACTGGGTGTGGGGGAGTTGGGATGTGGCATCTACTATGCAGACTTGCTTCGATGCTGGTTCTGATGGGACACCCATCTGTGCGTAGGCGCTTAAGACCTTCTCTACTACCTTAAGAGAGACTGTGGCCTCCCTTGTAGTACACTGATCCCCTCGTGTGTGTCTTCTCCTCAATTCCTTTGGAACAAGCACCCATGGATTTGGAGTCAGGAAGCTATAGATCATCCTCTCAAAGACCTCCTCAGGTACAAAAAAATGCTTGATGCAAATCTCTCAACATCCCTTTTTGCGTTTCTGATGAAACCCTAAGAGTATACCTCAGATCTTTTTCTTTCAGAAACCACCCCAAAAAAATAAAGTTCCAGAAATTTCATGGAGTTCTTCACAGCTTCAAAATTCACATACCCAACATAAGGTTTTGTTCTAGGTCAATCAATTTTGCAAAGAGTTTTACAAAAGAAAAGAAAAATTCTGGTTTGCCGGTGTGTCTGCCAGTGGGTTGAAGGAAAAACCTTCTCCAATTGTACTAGTCTTTAACATTCTACAAGGTTTTCTGCTTCAGGAGGATGTGTCATTGAGAGTGATATTGTTGCTGGCATACCAAAGCTTTGGAGTTGTGTATGGGGACTTGAGCACTTCACCACTGTATGTGTACCGGAGCACATTCTCAGGAAGGATTAAGTTGCAAGAAGATGATGCTGAAATCCTGGGAGTGTTGTCCTTCATTTTCTACACACTCACCATCGTGCCTGTTATTAAGTATGTGTTTATTGTCTTGAGTGCCGATGACAACGGAGAAGGTCAGAACTGAACTAAACTCCCCAGCACAATCTCTATCTCTCTCTCTACCCACCTTCTGAATTTGAATTTTACACACAAGTCCACAGAATTGGTAGGTACATTATGTTCATTTGTTCCAATCGGTCCTCACAGTTTGAGTATTGCAATTTGCAAGAAATTCTGATGCATATGTGAATCTTCACACCTTTGTGTGTGTTCCATTCTTGCACAATTGCTTCTTCTCCATGAGCTGAATTTTATCAACAGAGAGTATTGCATAGTACTCCATTTCAACCTATGTCAATGCTCCCCAACAGGAAAGAATGATGTTATGGTGGTATGTGGAAGCTGGAAGAAGTTCTTCATACCCAACAATTGGATGTACTTTTGCTGTCATCTGGTGGGTTTGCCTTACAATAGGGTTTTGGATCATGTGAGACTGACTGATGGTGAATCATGGTGATGAGTTTTGATGGCAGGAGGTACATTTGCACTATATTCACTTCTTTGTCGGCATGCAAAGCTTAGCTTGTTACCCAACCAGCAAGCTGCTGATGAGGATCTTTCGACTTACAAGCTCAAGCAACCTCCTGAGACAACCCAGGGTATCTGGTTAAAGAAGCTATTAGAGAAGCATGAAAAGCTGCAGACCGCACTTCTCATCATTGTTTTACTCGGAACCTGCATGATTATAGGTGACGGTGTTCTCACTCCTGCTATTTCAGGTACATCTTTTTGTTTTCCTGGCTTTTTCGGATGACTCTTCACTGTAGTCTTTTGTCTAGCACATGTTACAAATTGTGCTATTTTCTCATAAGACCATGATAAGTATTGCAAATTCTTTTGTGATTGTTTCTAGTTACACACAGGGAAAGTGCTCTGTATTCCATGATTTTTATCCATAATTGAATGTAGCCCAAATGTGCTGTGGGTTACAAAATTGACATTGGATGTGAGCAAACTTATTTCAGTGATAGTTGATGTCAGTGGGTTGATTGAATCTAGATTTAAAATGGTAAAATATATATCTCATGACAAAATGCATTGAAATTTTTGGACCCATTGGCAGTTTTATCAGCAGTCTCGGGAATTCAGGTTGCTGCCCCACATCTTCATGACAGTAAGTTTTCAGTTTGCAAGTTGCAAAACTACCACTCCTGTGTTACTACAACTTCTGTGCAGAAAAACAGTGTGGATCCATATGGTCAATTGCTCTCAGAAAGTTGTTTTGCATGTGTAATCTGAGTTTCTTCTTCAAACGAGTGATGATGGTCATGCTTCCATGCTCTAGACATCCAGCACATATGAAGAAGAGATCTCTCTTTGGTGAGGATTGGTAGTTCCAAGGATACTTAGCATGTCCCAGGAGCTTAGTTTAGATGAAGATCGGTTGTCATCCATGACAAGTTCAATGGCTGGTGGTAACATCCAGCTATGTTTGTTAGCTTATCAAAATTTGAATTGTGTTTGAGCTTCCCAAACAGTTGAGAGTAGAGCTTCTCTGGGCAGAGTGGTCAGCAGGCAGAGAGGCTTACTTGAGAATGAGTTGGTCAGTGATTTACTTGAGGGGCTCTTGGTGAACAGCTTTACTCCATTTGATTTTGTCTTGTATTTCCTGACAGATGTGGTAGTGGCGGTGGCATGTGTTATTTTGGTGGGCCTTTTTTCCCTGCAGCATTATGGGACACATCGGGTGGCCTTCATGTTTGCACCCATTGTAATTGCTTGGCTTTTCTGCATCAGTACCATTGGTGTCTACAACATCATCTATTATGACCCCACTATTTTCCGGGCGCTATCCCCATTTTACATGTACAACTTTTTCAAGAAATGCGGGATTGATGGTTGGATTTCACTCGGTGGCATCCTGCTCTGCATTACAGGTAATAATCTATCCCTAATTTTGGCCGCTTCAACATCATACTCCTATTTTGCTCAATGGGTTATATTTGGCTTTTAATTTTTTCTCGGAATTTGATGTTCTTGTTACATGGGTGCATGCAGGAACAGAAGCAATGTTTGCAGACCTTGGCCATTTTTCACAGCTCTCTATAAAGGTACCAGCTTATAGTAAAAGTTCTCAAAAGTCCTCTAATCTGCATCCTGATTTGACGAAGACCTTCGTAATAAGCCATCAATAATAAACAATGTTATCTAATTGTGTTGTGGGATAATTGTGGCAGATTGCATTTACAGGAGTTGTGTATCCATGCTTGCTATTGGCTTATTGTGGGCAAGCTGCTTTTTTGTCCAAACACCACAATGATATTTCCCAGAGCTTCTACGCATCCATTCCAAGTAAGATTTGCTGGCACCCATCACCCCTTCAACACTTATAATTCACTAAAGACTTCCATATGCTGGAAAGGTTGAAAGGAAGAGAAACTATAAATGTATCTGGTGCTGATTTTGAGGTGTCTGCTGCATAACTATAGAGCCAATATTCAGGCCACACTGCCTGGTGAGAAAACGATTTTTTGTGCAGTTCTGTACCCTGTGAAGAAATGAACTTGGGTCTCAGAAAAGTTTGCTAAATCTGGCTGAGGGGGGTGTTTTGGCAATGTGGCATAGGTGCACCCTCCCAATCCATAGATTGAAGGGCTTCTGAAGGGTCATCATAGTCTTTTTGGTATTGATTTGCTGTTGAAATTTTTTTCAACCTGGCAGAGCCGGTATTTTGGCCTGTGCTTGTGGTGGCAACATTGGCGTCGATAGTGGGGAGCCAGGCTGTCATCTCTGCGACATTCTCTAGTGTCAAGCAGTGCCTTGCACTCGGCTGCTTCCCACGTGTTAAAGTTGTTCACACTTCCCAGCATATTCACGGGCAGATTTACATCCCAGAAATCAACTGGATCTTACTCATTCTTTGCCTTGCAATCACAGTTGGTTTCCGAGACACCACTACTATAGGAAATGCCTATGGTGAGAGAAGACTGTTTCATAATCTTGTCGTTCAAACACATATGCATCTGTTTTTGTGTTTGCTGCTTGAATCAAATGCTGCACTCAAAGATGGCAGGATCAATCATGCCTGTCATTGGGACGCTGAATATGGTCCCTCATCGTGCACTGTGGTGCTAGTTAAAGAGTGTTGGGGTTGATGATCACCATTTGCAAAACTAATCGGTGGTTTATATTATGCAGGTCTTGCAGTGATAACAGTAATGCTTGTAACAACATGCTTGACAACTTTAGTGATCATAATAGTTTGGCGACGAAGCATCTTTCTAGCATTGTGCTTCCTTCTCTTTTTTGGGTCCATCGAAACCTTGTATATTTCAGCATCAATAATCAAGGTACCACAAGGAGGATGGGCTCCATTAGTCCTTTCGATCATCTTCATGAGCATCATGTACGTGTGGCACTATGGCACAACAAAGAAGTATGAATTTGACTTACAGAATCGAGTATCAATGAAGTGGTTACTTACACTGGGTCCCAGTCTTGGGATCGTGCGTGTACCAGGAGTTGGGCTTATTTACACCGAGCTTGTCACCGGAATACCTGCCATTTTCTCTCATTTTGTTACCAACTTGCCAGCATTTCATCAAGTCCTTGTTTTTGTGTGTATAAAATCAGTCTCAGTCCCTTATGTTCCTCAGCATGAGCGTTACCTTATTGGCCGAGTGGGTCCAAAAGAGTATCGCATGTACAGGTCAGCATTCTCTCCACCAATGATTTTCTGAAGTCTAGATGTGAGATAGGGGTTATTGTGAAAGGTTATTTGTTTGAGAAATTAAATCAGACTGGCTGCATAGAGTAGTATTGTTAAGGATGGGCCCATGAGATTGAAAGGAAGGAGACTTTGTCTTTGTTTGTAATGTTGTGGGTTGAGAGGGTAATGTGTGAATTTTGGAACAGGTGTGTGATTCGGTATGGGTATAAGGACCTACACAGAGATGATCACGATTTTGAGAATGAGTTAATCATAAACCTGGGGGAGTTTATCCAATCAGAAGGTGATGTTCCGTGGATTCCATCCAGTGGTGAGGTGTCAGCTGATGGCCAAGTGGGTGTCATGAGCAGTGCAAACTCTGCAAGAATCATGACCACCTTGACATCTGATTCAGACCCTGAAGAGAGCTATATCTCAATGCCATCCCATAATGACCTGTCACAGTCATCTACTAGCATCCAGGTTTGTGAGTGTTTCTGTGTTGATTACCAATTCCTGTGTAGATGCAAACCAGAATGCTGCTAAGCAGTTCATCTGAAATTGGCAAATTGTTGATATATTTGTCTGACATTTTCTCATTCAGAGCAGAGAGAACTTTGTTGGTAAAACTAGGTGTTCCTGTGTTTTTTCTGGCAGGTTGCAGAAATCAGTGAATCACTTCAGATAGACCAAAAGAAACGGGTTCGGTTTGAAATACCCAAGAGCCCAAATTTGAGCCCAGCAGTCCGAGAGGAACTAATGGAGCTAATTGCAGCCAAAGAGGCAGGTGTGGCTTATGTGTTGGGTCACTCATACGTGAAGGCTAAAAGATCTTCTTCGTTGCTGAAGAAGTTTGCAATTGATATTGCCTACACTTTTTTGAGACGCAACTGTCGGGGCCCCTCTGTAGCACTCAGTGTGCCTCACCTCTGTCTGATTGAAGTGGGGATGATATACTATGTCTAGAAAACTGAGTCCGCTGCAAAGTCCCTGCAAACTTCAATTTTATGACATGCTAGCCCTAATCAGTTTTGTTTTAACAGCATCTTAAGAATCTAGAACAAAGTCATCGCTGGTAGTTGATCTCTATTTGTGCAGATCAGGTTGTGCCAAAAAAAAATTCACTGAACTTCTTGATCATCACTGCAAATAGATCAGCTGTCTATTACTGGACCTGTTGTCCAATCTAGAAAACGCTGCTCTAGGAATTCCACAGAGAAACAGAAACAATATAGCACTACTAATTTTACAATGATGCTAACAAGCTGGACTTTTAACATGATGTTCTAACCTTTTGCCAGAGATCAAACTCAAGATGGACCAGGCTCAACCTGTTAGTTTATTCAGGTACTTATTTCTGGGTGTCTGATCTTCTGCTAGGTTTCTTTCTAGTTTGGATCTATGGGGGTCCGGAGTGTGTACTGATTTTGGGTCCTATTATTCCTGTGCTTTCTTAGGTTTCATTTATTATGTTGGATGGGTGGTAGTCCAACAGACTTCAACTGCAACTTGGGCCAAGTTCTTAGTAACTAATTTTGATTTTGAAATTCCAATTCTGTGATTTTCCTTCAACTGAAATTTTGAGCTCTGACTTGCAATCTTTTCCTCCCCTTTCTGTAATAGCCTTGTGGGCAGGCATTCCATTTTGCAAAACGCCCACCTGCAGGGCAAGCCAAAACAGTGGGGCCTCCCATTGATATATGTGGGAAATTGCAAAACTACGATTTCCTAATCTTGTGTTGTACCTGTGAGAGGCCCTACTGGACTGCTCTGCCTCAGTTATTGCACTGGGTAATGCCATGGGAGCAGGGCATTGCACTCCAGACCTGGTGCTCTGCCCTCGGTTTCCATTAGATCTCTTTCCATTAGGCTGCTGTGATCACAGTTACACACAGTATGTTGTGATCATGTTAGCCTTATGGAATGTCACTGAAATGGAGCCCTGTTTCTTTGCTGTGCAGATAGTTACTCTCCATTGGTGAGAGCTGCAACTGGGGTGCAAATCTGTAGGTAACTAATGTTAGGAACATTTCATATGTAAGGAACTTTCTAAAGAACTTTAAAAGAACACATGTTCCCATCAAAATGGACAGATGTCACCTTCACTGAAGTGCTTTGATAGTTTGATTCACAACTCACATAACTCACATAACTCTGCATTTGGTCAATGCTCAACTTGTAGAGCTCTGAGGTGTCTGTTGTGAGTATAGCTAGATGAAACAAATGTAATGGAAAACTAGTATGATGGGGACAGAAACTATAATCACATTGGTCAAATGGAAAGAGACCTTAAAAGACTCGAAGACTAGTTGCATTTGCAAATTGAGCTAAAGATGCGAAGTGCAAGACAGTTACAATGAGCATCAGACAATTCTTTGATTTTGTTATGACCTCTAGTTTCAGGTTTTTGATGAAAATCAAAGAATCCCTGGTTTTGAGTTTTTTTTTCTCTCCTTTCCCAGAATAAAATGATTGCCAATGTTTCAGGGTACATCTTTGATCAGTTACCATAGTGCCTTGGCAGCTAGGACCAATGATTTTTAATTTTTTTTTGTGACTCTTGATGTTGCTGAGTTAATGACTACCAGTCTAAGGAGAGGGTGGTTTTAGGTGACAATTTCCAAAAGCTGTGTGTTGTTCACATGGCTCTATGTCATTTTGGGTTCTATTAATATGGCAATTGTTTAAACAAAAAATTTGTCGTGCATGGCGATGGTCATTTGGGATGGATAGAAAAAAATAAAAACAAAATTTTGAGTTAGTGTTTAGGATGCATGTTGTTACTGCATAGGGTTAAGGTTTCATGTTGTTGCTACTACTACAAAACCTCATCACCCTCTCTACCTTCCAAGGGAATCGAACCCTAATCCATAAATGGATTTTGTCATATCAATGGAAGGTAGACCTACAAAACAAAATACGTAAGTAATGAAATTCTTATTTACAAATAGAATTGACAAAATTAAGAAATTTGAGCCAAAGAGTCTTATATTACATACACAACTTATAGCTCCAACCCATAACAAGATTTTTTTTCATTCCACTCAATGATAGTAGTGTAGACTTGGAAACTTTGGAATGAAAAGAAATTTTGCACATATGTTTTCACAACAAGATCAAGATGGGTGGTTAGTTGATTTGTCAATTTTGATTTCATGAAAGTGAGAGTAAAAAATGTTCTTTCATTCTCAACACTCCCCAAAACCATAAAAATAACAAGTTCAACTAGTCTAAAAAATTTGAACATCTTGAACTTCAAAATTTGGCTATTGGCCATCCACCTCCACATGCAAATGGTAAGGTTATAATCACATGGGGGCAACATGGAAGAATTGTAATCAAAGGTAACAAAAAATAATGATTATCGTTTAAATAAAGTAGCATCCAACAAAGGAGGATGGCAAGCACCATTTGGTTGCATCTTGGCATGGCAATAGTGTGCTTTCAAGATCTACAAGTGACTAGGGAACATTGAAGTAGCTATTGGTTGTAGCCAATACTAAAGGTAGATGATGCCCATGGCATTCATCAAATTTTGAGCCAGGAACTATTTGTCCAATTTTGCAATCAAACCTTTGGCAACAAAAGTGCATTGATCTTTGACATTTTGGCAAACACATGCCCAATCATCCTTAATTACCATTGACACCTCCTTAGGGGTAAATGTATAGTTTAATGGCCCATTTTACACAAATACAATTCTCATAAGAATCACAAACAAGTTTTTATAAATGATCCATATGGATATGGTTTCAATTTCTAAGATTTTCATTCATGGAATCTTTGACTGTTTAAGTTTCAATCACTTATGAAACCTTTTAAAACTAACTCAAAACCCAAATTGAAAAATGTTGTTGTTAGTTGATATGGTGAAATCACTTTGAAAATCATTTTTAAAAAACCCCATAAAGTCCATAAGAATAAAAGCCCATTTAGATATTTCAATTATGTGCACATGGGGTGCAAAAAATTTAAGAAACAAAAAAAAAAAATCATTTCAAAAAAACTTTTGAAAACAAGGTTCAATTTTGACCTTTTAAAATTTTATAACTACCATTTGGTTACAGTTTCACAAAATAAGATTTCACATTTAGCTTTATGATTTAATTATTCAACCAATGTTTAGTCACAATAAACAATTTAGAATGGAATTCAATATGAATTTTTCAACAATCCAATTAGCTAACTAATCCACATTTTTTATTTCAAAAGTCCATTATTGATAATGAACGTATTACTTTCAAAAAAAAGTTGTGCAAATGTCTTCATAATCAAGTTGTTAATTTAAAATGAGTCATCATTTAATGTACTTAAAATTAAATCTTTCACCATAGGCATTTAAACACAAAACACTTATAGAAATTAAGCTTGTGATGCAAAAAGTGAGCCACTTTACCTTACATTTACCCTTGGTTGTCTTGTCAATTTTTCATAGCATGTACCAACATTGGATGAAGGAAAGCCTAGCAAATTTCACATGCAATTCAAAATTAGTCCACCACTCAATCCATAGGCCATGACTCTTAAATGTCACCAAATCCACGAATGCCTGAAACTGATCATGGGAGTATTACTTCTCAAAATCCACACACATGGTGTAAATTTCAAATTGACACAATTGAAACAATTGAAACAAAAATCTCATATGATAGTGTCCTTATTTTGAGCAAGTTTGTTCAAACTCTACACTATTTCCAACATAGGTAACACACATGTTAATCCCATGACTATTTCCACATCACATAAACATTCATAGAATTTTATTATTAGTAAATGCATTACTAGTAGCATCATACAACCTTGTTAACAATGTCAACCACCAATAGACCACCCAAATCAATAAAAGAACAAATAATAACAGTAGTAATATTATTATATATTCTTCCATCCACAACTTTTTCAAGATTCAAAAGGACTAATTGCCTTCTCGAATTCTCAACAACATAGGCATGCATAGAAATCCAAGATTGATTATCTAAAATGGTTACTTCATCACAATCGATGGAGATAAACTTGTTTTGCTACAAAACCATTTTCATTTGTTTTAAAACTACATTATACATGGCTTTCTTTCCATTTTTTTGGAAGGTGGAAATTTTCCACAAACTGAATATATATATATATATAGCCCTTCCTCCATTCAACACTAATTGAATCAATGACTATGGACGTTGAATAACATGGATCCTTTCATTCTTTTGTTGTTAGCTTTTGAAACCTTGGTAATATTCACCCACTACAACTTTCAAATGAACAACCAAAGTTTTCCTTTTACTTGAGTGCTTTTGGAGACCGTCAAGTTTAGGGTTTAAAAGCTTTCCTTACCCTCCACAATTGAATAGATTTTGTAACGCACTAGCTACACCTTACCATTAGGATTGACCTTAAGTTCAACCCATGGAAACTTGGTTGCCTAGTCGTCCTTGAAAACCCACTGAAGGTCACATTCAAGTTTTTTCTTTTTCTGTGGTGCTTCTAAAAAACTTGTAATGACAGGCACATTGAGAACTTGAACACTAATTGACCCTAAACTAGAAACACCACATGTACCAAAAGTGGATGCACTATGTGTGGTGCTAGTTGACTTGCTTAGTGAAGTACAAGTAGTAATTAGCTAATCACAACCGCCAACAACAACCACCACCCCTATATCAAGATCAACCATAAGAGGCACAGAACTAAAGAGATATAAGCACAAATTTGGAAAAAAATGTCTATACTTGAAATTTGAAAGAAGTCTAGGAGGAGACATGGTGTTATGGCAATGCAAGTAACAATCAAAAGATTGTGAAAAAACCCTAAAACTCTCAACACCTCCACTTGAAAGCAGGTTGTTCAAGTCACATTGAAAAAAATCAAATGAGCTAGGATGCATTGCAAAACCTTCAAGACCTTCACTAAAAAGCATTTTGCTCAAATCACACAAAAAAATTTGTCATCATGTTTGGCAAAGACATGTTTTTAAAGCTTCTATTAAATGAGGTTCAAACTCACAAGTGTTCAATGGAATCTAAAGTCGCAAAAAATCAGCACAAACTATTAAAGCAACTCACTACTCAAACAATGCTTGAAGCCTTGACCTAATCAGTCACAAGTTCTAGCTTGCCCATACAATTGAAGTTCTTCATAACTTGTTACAATGCTATTGGAATTTGGAACCCACCTAAAGCATAATGTAGAGAGTCGTTGAGCAATGAAAATGCCCTACTATAGCAAGTCACAACTATATTACAACAATGCTTAAAGAATCAAGACTCAAAAACATTTACATGTGTCCGTGAGGCTTGAATGCTAAAATGAATGTTGCCTTGGAAATTGGTGCTAGCAATTTTGAATTTGGAACTTGGCACTACAACTTACAATGAGATTGAAGGTGGTGAAACAAAACAAAGGGATGGAGCCCATGATCATGGCAATATGCTTTGCTCCATTATCACTTTTGATGGTGATGGAACCCTAGCCCACCACAACAGAGGTGACAAAGGACATTGAGGAGCTTGAGCAAGATGGCAATATGTTTTACCTTCAACAAGCAAAGTGGTAACCAGAGGATCATGGCCATTGCTTTTGCACAGTGAGGAATCCAAGCCATCCATCGTTAGAGTGGCCTCCTGGTCTGCACAATGGTCAAGATTTGGTGGAAAAAAAATCAGCCCTAAAATTACGAAGGCCTTTCACTTTGGGGGGGAAAAACTCACAAATGCACCATTCTTGGTGCTAAAGTGAGTTTATCCTATATTGACCCCCTCTTTCCTTTTTCCTGAGCGCCTCCACTGCGACTACATATATTTTCACTGGTCCTACCTATACAACTACTATAATTACCTCGAACCTTGTGCATTAAATGCTGAGTTTCAGCATTTCATACCCAGATTTAATAAAATTTCCTTACTTTGCAAACCTCACTGAAGTGAGGTCACTGAAAGAGCGGATAAAGGGTGAAAGGAGGCCCAAAGACAGGGTGAAGACAGGGTGACTTTAAGGAAAACTCTAATCTTTCATAAGATCCCCAACAATTTGGTGGAGAATGGTCAAGCTAAAGGACCATATAGAGGATCCTCGCTATTCCAACTTCAAGTTTCTCATCATCGGAGTTAATCATCAACTCATTAACTTGGTTTGCACCCATTCCATAATGTAATTGGTTTTTCAAAATTTTCTACTTATGTATGACATATTTCCTGAATTTTATTATTAGTTTTCAAATATGGATATTAGGATATGGAGGTTTTGATTTCTTTGAAATTCTATACAAGAAACATTATATACCATTTCTTAGGTTTGCCAAAATGGTAGGGAAGGATTCTAGACTATCATATCCTTTCCTAGATTCATCCCATGAACTAGACAAAATTTTGAAACCTAAAAACTTAACAAAACCCACAAGATTTTCATTGTGAATTTTTTTCAAATTTGATGTAAACTACATTTTGGTTAAAAGTTGTGATGAATACATCAAAATTAAGCAATTGGCCATATTCCCAAAGTTTAACAATACAAGTGGACTTGCTTGCTAAGATGCCACAAAGCAAATATATCAACATGGTGTCATTTGCATCAACACTTTGGCTGTCCAAAACATTCCCACCTTCTTTTGTGCCATATTCATAGAATCATGAAAACAACCATCACATGAACATTCAAACCAAATGGCTCAAATTGAAATGCTCCAATTGCAAAATTACAAACATGAATATTATGCCCTTGCTGAAAAAACTACGTAAAATCCTCCATCTCCTTCTTGGCATTTTTTTTCCCCCTTGTATGTTACCATATGGTTCCCTGTAGTTCATCTATTTCCTTGCAGCAAATAGTTTTGAGCAAAAACGACAATACCATTCAAAATTGAAAGTGAAAGCACAATCAATGTCTTTTTACAAGACACTAATGCAAAAATCTAGCCTCAACCAGCACCAGGTGGAAAGTACAAGCTATGCCCTAAAAATTTCAGTGCGCTCCACTCAGCTGGCTGGCCTCATGAGTCATGACAGGAACCTCAAATTCCGGGGTCCAAAGATATGCCTTTCTCCCGCATTGTTGCCTCATGGCAGGTACCTCAAATTCTGGAAGGGTCTAAAGATAAACCCTTGTCCTATATAAAAATACAAGAAGTGTACCATAATGCTCTGGCATCTTGTAAGGCAGCAAAGCATTACACCTTGTGAACCGAGGGTGGAGAGATGCTAGCAGAGAGAGCATTACACCTTGTGAACTGAGGGTGCACATTTGCCAATGGAGCATAACACCCTGTGAACCACAGACAGAGAGATGCCAACAGAGCATTACACCTTGTGAACCAAGACCAGAGAGGCCAGTGAAGCTGTTATTAGGCCAAGCTGTTGGTGTTGAGAAAGCATGAATGGACCTACTTGGAGTCCATCTCATATAGGCAAAGGATATTGAGGGCAGATTCTGCCACTTTTCAGGCTTCTTGAATTGCAGAATTTGGCTTGCAGGAAATGCCAATTTTCAGGGATTTGCAAGTTGTGGGGAACCAAAGCACTATTTTATAGCAGACCACAGCTCATCCATAAAGGACTGTACCCCGGTATTCTGCAGGATTTTAGGTGTCTCAAATGGAAGGATCAGCAGTAGGGATTTGTAAGTTTCAACCCACCTAGCACATATACTCAGCATCTTTCATCATCCCAGACAATCTCTCTAGTTCTGCCTGGATTTCAATCATTTGAAAAATGAATGCCTTTATGGTCCACTACAGATGAATGCAACAAACCTCATTACTCACTCCAGCTGTCTTTGCACGCTCCTTTCCAGTCTGTTCTTGACCATTGTACACTGCAATCCCACTTGCCAGCCACAGTATAGATGCTTGATAGCAGCCTGTAGCATTTTCAACAAACTATTTTTTTGGTGATGCGCTCTGCCATCTCCACATTACCATGAATTCTACAAGCACCAAGCAATGTTGTCCACACTGAAGCATCTGGTGCACAAGACATTGCATCAATGAAATCCTCTGCCTCCTGCAGATGGCCAGCACGGCCAAGAAGATCAACCACACAGGCATAATGCTCCATGGTTGCAGAAACACCGTAAAGTGAACCCATTGATTCAAAGTAGTGTAGGCCTTCATGGACCAGACCTGCATGGCTACAAGCTGACAGAAGAGCAATGAAAGTGACCTTATCTATCACAATACCTTGTTGCCACATCTGTTTGAAATGTGCAAGTGCTTCCTTAGCAAGCCCATGTGTGGCATATCCTTGAAGCATGACAGTCCAAGACACCACATTGGGTGAGGACATCCTGTTGAACACCATTTGTGCTTCATATATGCTCCCACATTTGGCATACATATCAACAAGGCTACTAGCCACAAAGTGATCAGACTCACACCCAAGATCAATAATCTGTTCATGAAAATGCCGTCCTTCTTCAAGTGCCACTACACTAGCACATGCATTCAGCAATCCCACAAAGGTGACAGGGTCTGGCTGCACCCCTTCACATTGCATTTCCCGAGATAGTTCCAATACCTTGTGCCCTTGCTCACGTTTCAGATATCCCAGAATCATTGCACTCCAAGAGATGACACTGTGTGGTTTCTGCATCCTGTTGAAAACTCTCCAAGCATCCTCCATACTCCCACATTTGGCATACATGTCAATGAGGCAATTACCAACGACAGGATCAGACTCACAGCCATGTAGAATAGCCTGTTCATGAATGTACCTGCCTTCCTCAACTGCCACTTTTACACTAGCACATGCATTGAGCACTGCTGCAAAGGTGACGGAGCTTGGCTTCAGCCCTTCCAGTTGCATTAGCTGATACATTTCCAATGCCTTCCACCCATGTCCATTTTTCACATGTCCCAAAATCATAGCATTCCATGAAACCACATTGCGGATGGGCATGCTGTCAAACACTCTTTGCGCTTCTTCCAGGCTTCCACACTTAGCATACATATCAACAAGGCTACTACCAATAAACACATTTGATTCAAAGCCATTCTCAATGATCTGAGCATGAGCACACCTGCCTTTCTCAAGAGCTGCAACTCTGGCACACGCATTCAAAATGCCAACAAAAGTGATGGCATCCAGTGCCACACCTTCCTGTTGCATTTGTTCACACAATGCTAATGCCTTGTGTGCTTGCCCACATTTCACATGTCCTAAAATCAATGCATTCCAAGCAACAGAACCACGTCGACTACCCATCTTGTCAAAGACTCTCTCAGCATCCTCCATGCTCCCACATTTAGCATACATATCAACAAGGCTATTACAAATGTAGACATCTGATTCACACCCGCTTTGCATGATCTGCGCATGGATGCATCTGCCATGCAGAAGCATTCGTAAGCCAGCACATGCATTGAGCACTGGAACAAAACTGAACCTGTCAGGAATCATGCCTTGTTCTTGTTGCAGTTGTTGAAACAGCCTTAATGTCTCTGCATGTCTCCCAGCCTTCACATACTTGGCAAGCTTTAGGTTGAATGAGAAATTGCTTGATTGTACACTTCCTGGTGCCATTGCTGCAAGCTCCACTTGCACCCATGCAGGATTGTTCAAGTTGTCATCGAGCCACAGCACCTTGTTCTCTGTTGTCTTGTGCTTGAAATCCGGATATCTTGCATTCCTCTAGAAACAGAAAGGAGAAATCCTGCTGCTACTGGATTATCATCATCTCATATACCCTAACCATGTGTGCAGTGCAGTGCAGTGCAGTGCAGACCTGGGCATGGGCATTCATCATGAGCAAGAACAAAATGTAGAGAGATGCAAATGACCGTTTAGGGTTTTGTTTCCTCTTACCTTCTCCGATCTATGATCCCACCATTGTGAAGGATCTGAGAAGAACTCCCGCCACAGTTGCTCCACAGTCTTTCTCCTTCTGCTGCTGCTGTTGTTGCCTGTCACGAACCAAGGAGCACGGAAACAGGGAAACTGCTGGTGAGAAAACATTACTGATACAACCTCAATACCGCAATGCACAGAATTGCATTGCACAGACAACTTGATTGGAGGCTTGCTACCGAGGGAAATCGATTCTTCTTCTCCTTCTTCTTCTTCTTACCTGAGAAGAGAATGCTCAAGCGTCCTGCCGTAGGGGCGAGTTCTCGCATCGCCATGATAAACAAAAGGTTTCGCGAAGAAGAAGAAACCACAGCTCCTTCTCCTCCTCCCTCCACTCCTCGCTCGATTGACAAATTCGCGCACTCGAAGAGAGACGAGCTCCAAAACACACACACACACACACACACAAACGAGACCGAAGAGAAATCGCACGGCGAACGAGAAGCGGCTCGCTCCCTCATGAAGTATCGAAGCATGGCAACGAATGCAGATTGCCAATCTCAGGAATTCCGACACAACCGGAAGAGAGCTTGCTTGCTTGCTTGCCGCCGCGCGCAAGAGACGAAACCGGACACAAGAATGCGATCCGAATGCTGCAATAATAGTAAGACAGGAGGATATCATCAGCACTTGTGATTGCGCGTCGTCGTCGTGGCGGGATGCTGCATACAGAGAGAGAAAAGATTTGTCGAACGTTTTCTGTGACGATGGGAAGCTTGTTCTCCGTCTCCGCCAATTCTTCTGTTGTGTCGCGGATCTCTCTCTCTCGCTCTAGGGCTGGAGCTTCTTCTGGCTGGTCGCAGAAACAAAAGAAAGTGTGTGAAAAGGAAGGAAGGAAGGAAGGAAAGCGCGTGTTGTTTGTTTGTTTGTTTGTTGTTGGGGAAGATGATTATCGGTTGTTGTTGATGGTGCCAGGCGGAGGCAGTAGTGGAAACGGGCGCAGATTCCCAGGGTTTCCTGCACCAAGCACCGTTTGCATCCTCTTCTTCTCTCCGCCATTTCCACGACCGACCGACCGACCTCGGAGAGCCTGTACTCTGGCGAGCGTTCCACAATAGCCTTCTCCTAGACGCATGCATGCACATCATCAAATCGTGTTTTCTTCTTCACAATTGCGGAGACAAACTTCAGCAACTTCGGCAGCCAGCAAGCAGCGTCAAGATCTGTGGTGTAAGTGCCGCCTCTTCTGTCCCTCCCGGCTGTTCGCGTTCGTGCGTAAGCGCTTTTCTCAAATGTCGACTGTGTCAAGAATCCTTCCAAGTGTGAAGCTGAAATTGCTTCTGCCTTGCATCGCCAGCCGCTCAAAGTCAGCCTGTCTGTCTTGTCCTGTCTTGTCCATCTTCATCATCTCGAATTTCTGCGAAACATTTCTCATGTTTGTCGATTTCTTCTCTGTTGCAGACGAGGAAAGATCCGTCCTGTAGAGCTTAGAAAGAATGGAACTAGAAAGAACTTCGCAATGGTTTCAGATGCTTCATTATGTTGGACTTCTGAACTCCTTTGGCTGCATGCCATTCCTTTCTCTATTTTTCTTCCTGCTGCTTTCGGTGTCAGATTGATCTTTGAAACAGAGCTTTTGAATCTTCTTCAAATTTTTGCCTGGTAAGGCACCAAATTCTTCACCGAATGTAATTTATCTCTCTCTCTCTCTCTCTCTCTCTCTCTCTCTCTCCTCTGACAGAAGATTGAAGCTTTTTTGGGAGAAACTCCTGCTGGTGTGTGTGCTGAATTCATATCTCCTGAAAGCTTCAGGCTTGTGTGTGTGACTGTGCTCTTCATTTCATGTTCAACAAGAGTAATACAACAATAGGTGTGCTTCATGAGCAATTGTGGATTTAAAGCTCCTTCTTTTGTGCACAAACCAGCAGCAATTCTGCTGCAGTGTTGGCAATAACTCTTGACTTGTTGCAGGATACATGACACCTAGCAGTAGTACGGGCTTCATGAAATAGAGCTAAAGCTCTATTGTGTGTGCATGCACTTGCTTGGATTTGAGCAAATTGTTCTTATTATGCTCAGGAATTGTGCAGGTATGGTTTAAGGCTGTGCCACAAGGGGGGGAAGAATAAAAAGAGCACTGTACATGCTTGTTGTAGTTGGCAAAAATGAAGGAGAATGATAATGGGTTGAACATGTGGAATGCACTTCCGGAAGAATGCAAATCTCTGATACTATCCCGCTTGACCAACAAAGAAGCTGCGCGAATTGCTAGGGTGATTTTCTTGTCTTCTTGTCTTCATGTCTTCTCCCCAATTGATTGATTGATTCGTGACTATAACAATTGCCTTATTGCCCATTGTGACTTCTGTCAGATAGCATCATGTCTTGATCCAATCCTGCACTCAACAGGATACAGCAGGGGAGGTGGTGTTGTTCGAGTCTTTACTGAATCTTATTGCCCTCTTCTGATATTGTCATGCAGATCAGAATAGTGTGTCTCACTTCTTGAGAATCTAGAAGTTCAGGGCATCAAAGATTTTCAATGGACCTTTGTTTTCCCCTCTTTTATTCAGGCATTTTGTGGGAGTTGATGGGTCTTCTCAACTTTGCTCAGGACTTGCATGAAAGTAACAGTATGTAGGCTCTAATAGTAGTAGTAGTTCCTGGATTGAGGTACTCTTTGGTACATTGGGGTGTTAGCAGGTTTCGAAGGAATTCAATGAAGGTGTGAAGAATGTGAGAAACACAGTTCAGCTTCTTGTCTTGCCACCAGATCTGTCACCATTGGCATTGCAAGGCTTGGTACTTGAACTCAGCCATTCTTTTTATATCTTTATGTGGAGAGATGCGAGCAAAACTTAGAGGGGACTGAAGAGTGATAGTGGCTGATGTGCAGGTGGCTTCACATACCAACCTAAGGTCCCTAAGCTTCAGGCGATGCAGTAAGCTTTTATACCATCATATGAGTTTGTTGTTGCACTGATCTAGTCAATTATGCTGCATTGAATTCTGTTCCTCAAAATGTTTTGAAAAATAGACAATAATCTGGTCAGTGTGCTGCACCTTTTTTTTGTGGTATCTCTTGGTTCATTGCTAGTTGTGTGATTTCAGGTGGGAAATTGAAGAAGTTCATCCCAATCCTTGCAGCAGCAGCAGGAGGTAGCCACCAGCGGTCTTTAGAGTCTGTCGATTTCAGAAGCTGCGAATTTGTGGGGGATGCTGATGTGAATGCACTTTGCAGTCTGCATTCCAGGGTGAGACAAAATTTGCACTTGAATGTACATGTGTTTTCATCTTGCAGGTGTGGTGTTTTGAAAATGGTCATGTTGTACAGAATACCTTGTTATGTCCAAACAGTTTCTTTGTATTCTTTTCAGAACAAGGATGCAAGGAGAGTTGTTTAGCTGTAGCAATGGGCCTGTGACCCTTCTTGAGTGGTTTTTTGTGTTCTTGCAGCTGGAGGATGTCAATTTGGCAAACTGTCATGGCATCTCAGATGCTGGCTTGATCACCCTCTCTCGTTATCGACAGACCAGAGAGGCTCCTAATGAACAAGCTGTGGCAGGTGCTGTTGCTCCAACTGATGAAGATGAAGAGCTTGCTATTGCTGAAAATCCAGAAGACCAAGACTATCAGAACCTTGAAAACAGTTCTGCTTGTTCCTGGCCTGAACTAAGCCCACAGCCTAAGCCAAAGGCCTTATATAGCACTCGCACAAAAGTTGAAAACAGGAACCCAAGCATGTCAGAGACAAGGCTTTGGGCAGCACTAGCATCCCCATCTCCTCGTTCTCTTCAAGGTGAAACTAACATCTCCAATAGTGATGCAGAAACTTTGCTTGGAAACACCAAGCACAATTTCAGGCTAGAGAAACAGAGTTCACCTCTTCAGAGCAGTATGCCTTCAAGAAGTTATGCTCAGGCTGCAGCAAATGCACTTGTTTCTGATGATAGATCTTACCCACCGAGCACTGACGCCCTTGAAACAGACAGAAAAAATGAATCTCTAGATGTAGCAAATGGGTCAGAAAGTAGTGCAGCATCTTCCCTACCCAGAATAGATTGGACAGGTGTTGTAGTGCCTGAGTCAAACCCTTCTCCAACTAGCTGCCCTGGGATTAGTAGTAGTCGGGGTGATTTACCTCTGTGTTCTAACGGGCGCTCTGTAGCAGGCAAAAGCAGAATTGTTGAGGTTTTGGATGAATCACTGCCAGGGGGCATACACAAGGACAAATGGAGTGAGAGGTATAGGCACTATGTCCTGGACGAGATTGAAAACTCAAACCATGATCTTCCTCAGTTGATGGATGTCCTGCAAATGAACTCTGCACACAGAACAGATATTGTGAGACAAGCCAGCCCAAGCCTGTCAACAGACTTCCATCTTGATTCTCCCACTGCTAGCAAGGCACCTGTGGTAGTGCAATCTGGTTCAACTGGGATTGATTACTACAACTTCAATGTTTTGTCCCAGGGCAACAAAAAGCTTGCCACTCGGCAAAATGTTTATGTTCATGGCTCCCCAGCCAACAACTTGAAGGATTACAATGCTTTGATGAATGATTTCAAAGATTCAAAAGCCATTCGAGTTGGGGGTGCCACACAAGTTATTGACCAGAGGCTTGAAATATCAGACATGCCAGCAGAAGCCTTCAGTACCACCCAGACTGATGTTGGCATTTTCATGATCTCCAACAATCCTGACAGAACACCCAAGCTGCTCAGTGACAGTAATCTCTCTCCAAGGATCAGTTCTGAGCATAGACATGGTGAGAACGCAATTAGATCTCTGCTAGGTTCAACACACTTGCCAACTGGATTCAGTGCTTCACAAATTGGTGCAGTGATGAAGAATGGCAAGCTTAGAGATACTTCACCAACATCACTGGAGTATAATAATCTGGAGACTCCTGGGTCAGCTCAAAGTACCTCCACTGGGGACAGGTGTTTGGAGATGGAGCCTCCAGGTTTAAGACTTATCTGTGTTGCTGGTTGCAGTCAAATTACTGACAAAGGCGTGCAGGTGTCTCCTTGTCTCTCATTCTCTTTCCTCTTCTCTGTTACTCTTTTCAGGCTTGAACTAAGTGTTAAAACAGTCAAAGGAAGGCCCTTCCAAAAGCATCAGAAGACCTCATCCCTTAGCCTTTACTTTGGTAAGAGTCTTGAGGCTGAATCTAAAATCCCAGCTTTGCTCAGGTGCAATTCTCAGCAAATTATGCAGAGTAAGTCAAAGCTTGTGTGAATTGTTTCTTAGAGGAATTTGGAAAGCTCAAGATTGCTATCAAGGTAAGCCTCACTACAGGAGTAAGCCCTTGTGAGGGTTACTGCAATTCTGTGGGCTTCCCTTCTTCCACCTTCTTGTTCCTCAATCTCCTCTGGCTCCATTCAACCTGATTGCTTAGCAAGCACAAGTCTTATCAGTGGTTCCACAAGCCCTGGCTATCTGTGCTTAGGGTTCATGGAGCTGTGTATGATTCTTCCCTTGTTTTTATTAGTTCTATTTTATACCTGGTTAGTTTTTCGCACCTTTTCTCTGCTATGGAAGTAAACCTGGTTGAAAGGATCTAGTGCAAAGCGAAGGCACTATTTTATGTCGATTGACTGCTAGCCAACATCATGACTGGGTCTTCCATCATTGCTTCCAGAAACACAACAGAGACTCAGGACACAGGTTTTTTGTAAATGTTTTTGCCCATAAATTTGAGCAGATTGTTGTTCACCTATCTACACCCACTTTTGGGATCTGATGAAATCAGTGGGGAGGAATGGCAGGTAGTGACTGCTATCTGATGAAGGTGATTGTTAGAGACTTGATGAGATTTGTCTGATACTTTGTGAGAGTCACTCATAAAGTTATGATGCCACTCATTCATGTGATGGTAGTTTTTTGGTTTCTCTGCAATCTCGGATATATGACTTTGTAGTTCAACCATTGTTGGTTTCAACTGGTTTCTCTGCTGAATATTCACATGCATATATTGCTATTATTTTTCTGTAGCATTCGCAGTGTTAGTTTGATCTACTGATGGCTCTTCACCTTCCCCTCTTTTCAGTCCTCATGATAGACAATACAACATGTTTAGCAACAAGCTTCTAGCTGAATAATTGCTGTTTCACCAAGTGTATCTTTTCATTCTGAGTCACATTTCTGTGGTTGCAGGCATTACTAAGGGGTGCATCAAGGTCGTCTCTCTTCTCTCTGGATATCTCTCGGTGCATTGGAGTGACAACCAATGGACTGCAACTTCCACCAATATCAAAATTGGCAATCTTGACAGCAACGCAGTTACCTAACATCAGCCGCTTGGTATTGCAACTTTCTCGTGAAGGCAATCTTCAACAACTTAACCTCGCAGCATGTCCAAAGGTCAGCTTGGTTGTGTTCCCTGATTGCTTCAAATCCCTTGACAGGTTGCTCGCATTTGTAGACATATTCTCACTTTCCATTCAGGATTGCCCTTTTGAGGAGAAGCTGATCTTGACTTGCAACACAGCAGAGCTGTTTCCATAGCCTGCAAAGGATGCTTGCCTTTATACCCTCTCTCCGGTCCACCAAACTCAGAGAGGCTGACTTATTGCAACTGTTTCTCCAGCTTGAAGACTTGCATCTGGTGGGGCCACATTTGCAAAGCCTGAACTTGTCAAACTGCAAGAAGCTTACCCGCATTCACCTCAAGTGTCCTGCTCTTGTTTCTCTCAATCTCTCTCTTTGCGGTATGACCAACTGCTCTTAGCCACACCAGAGAAGTCTGTTTCTTCTTGTGAAAAGTTCTCTCCTGAGATCTGTCCAGACCATAGAAGGTCAATTGATCACCTCGACTGTGGGTAGCAATGATGAACCCTGATGGCAAGATGGTGAGGATTACTGTACTAGTAGGCAAGATCTTATTGTGGTCCAGACTTTAATTATTGTTTGATCTGATAAGTAGTTTGTGAGGTATGCATGGTTGCTCAGTTGAACTGTAGTTTTACCATCCAACCTATTTGCCCTGGGGTTTTCTTTTGTCCTGTAGAATGAACAGTGTCTCATATTTTCTTTCAGGTCAGCACCAATAGCAGCAATCTCAAAGTCTCAGGTTCTCTGGTCTTGTGTGGTGATGTGTTTTCCAGACAACTTGGAGACATTGGGGAGGTTCAGTTGTAGTACTGTGAAGAATCTGAATGTAACAGGGTGCCGGTCATTTACACAATCTGCTTTTTCAAATATCCTGGAGTTGGCCACTGGCCTTCAGGACCTTCGATGTGGAGGTTGTGAACGACTGGAAAGAATTCACATTCCACAAGCTTCTCTATTGCATCTGGAAGTTTCTGGCTGCTCATCCCTCAGAAGGTCAGTCTTCTCTTCTCTCTACTCATGTCTTAAATACAGCACAACATTGGCTGAATATGCCAGTGATTTTTGCAGACTGTGTAATGTATTGATTACATTTGGCATTGTTAGACATAACAGACATTGTGCTGTTAGCTGGATACTCTAGCAGGGAGTTAGCAATCTTCTTGTGTCTATCTGTAGTTACTGGAATAAGTGTGGGGTGGATTTCAGATATGTAAATGCAGGCTGAATGCATACTCTCGGGTGTTGAAGGTGGTGGAGGCATGTGGGTGCAAGAACTTGGTTGAAGTCTTCCTTTACTCTCCCTTGCTGCGTCGCATGCTCTTCACCAATTGCGCTCACTTGCAGACTCTGGTTAGTGGATTGAGCCTCTTCTATTTTTGTTTTGCCTTGCAATCACTTTTGGATTGCCTGCTATTTAGGTGAAGATTAATGAAGACAGACATATCTGCCATCCTTTTTAACCAACTTAAGGCCTTGCAATTATTGGCAATGGCAACACGTCTGGGCTGCTGTACAACAAGAAAGGAAAAATAAGGACCTCCATGATGAGTTGGGGAAATAGAGTCTTAGGAGTTTGGTTTTCAACCATGCGATTTCAGAAAGAAAGTTCATGAGCTGATGGGCAAAAAACAACAATTGTGCTTGGGCCTGCAGATGATACCCTTGGAACAGATCAAGGAGTCAGTGGACTCAGCTGTGAGGAACAAGGCTGAGAAAGTCGGTGTTCTACCAGAGCCAGTTGAGATCTCAATAAGTGGATGTAACATGCCAGAATCTGTGAGGAAAAACTTATCAAGACTCTCCAAGCAGTGGAAGAGCACTTTCAAGTCATAGTTGAATTCCTGTTCATACGTTTTCAGGTGATTCTTTGCCCTCAATTTGTATGCATTGTTGTGCATATAAAGGCATTGTCCATAAGTATGAGGAGCAGAATAATGCTCTTAAGTCTCTGTAGCCATTCAACCCTCAGCATGCTGATAAGCTGCAACTATTATTTGTGAGGTTTCCTTCTTGAGGCATTTTTGGTGTGTTGTATAGGGTGGAAGATCATCACCTAGTGATTGCTAGAGCACACTTGCTCTGAGTAAGAAACATCTCACAATGCAACAACCAGACTTTTTGGCATATGGTTTAACTATTAATTGTAACCGAAAAAAGTTGCAAGATTTTAATCAAGAATTGGATCTTTTCAGTGATTGGTTTTGGTGCTGAGGGTGTAGCAACATTTAGCAGAAAAATCCGGATCCCATAGTCTTTTCTTTATGGGAAATCACACCTGCAGAGGATTATTGACAATAAAGCATCACTGGTCGAGTAAAGGTACACTGCAAATACTCTTCAGAGTCCTTCAACATTCATGCAGTTGTGGGTGAAAAGAGCTCAGAAGATGAGGATTTACAGAAATGCACAAAACAAAGCCCACAATCCTATGGCAATTGTATGAAGGATCTTGGAAGCATTTAATTCCTTCCCAAGTCTTTCCCACTTTCACACACACAGTTATTGGCAGAAAGTGCTCAGAAGACAAGAATTCACAGAAATGTAAAAGACAGCTCACAATCCTGTGGCAATCACAAGACCAACCAAATGAATACCAGTTTCTCTGAGCACTCAATAATCGCAATATCAAATTTGAGCAGAAACTTGTAACAGTGAGAGATACCCTGAACTTAGTATATGACCTTCACAGCAGATTAAAGCAAAACCCAATAGCTTCAAGAGATAGCCCAAATGAGTATTAATGCAAACCCTTCAAACAGATTCAAAATAACACCTGATGGGTTCTCTTTCATGGGCTACAACTGTGGCTTTGTCTTTACATCAGGTTTTCTGTTTGTGTCCTCATCATGCTCCTTAGCTCCTCTCCTTGATTGCAGATCGGAGAATGTTCCACCGGGGAATAACAAACTTGCTCATTACTGCGTGATAACTTAATTGCAGATCAGAAAGCTGGTTCATTGAAATCACTAATAGCAAAAATCCAGAAAGATGTTCCACAAAGTATTTTTGCACCCAATACAAGAGCTGCAGAATTTTCTTACCTGGAGATTTCTTTCATATAGTTGCACTCACTCACTGCACGCTTTCAGAACATTCAGTTGCTCATTTGAGATCCTTCTCAGATTCTAGCATGTAGGTTTATATGTAGTTATTACCTCGGTTATTCTATGGAGTTTACCTGATGCTTAGCAATGCACCTGTGAATGAATTATACCCAGAAAACTTCGCAGTTATTGGATTGATGACCACTAGACATATAGTCTCATTTTACCCAATATGTACTGGGTATACAAGAATCCGCATACATGCTCAACACTCACACACAATCCAACAGACTTGAGACTTAGAATACCACAGTCGTATCTAATAAGTGCAATGTCATCAGAAAGACATATCCTTCTCAAAAAAACGTGCCCATTCACACTCAAGTGGCTCAGAGTGAGGATCTAACAGAATATTAAGCAAATGGATTGTAACCTGCTGGGCGCATGATGGTTTGAGTATATAGCTGTGTTCCAGAGTATGAAGCTTCTGCAGGGAAGCTGGGACCAGCTGCGAACATTCCTGATGCCTCCACTGACCTGCACCCTCACCATTCAAAGGTTCAAAATACATGTTTACACCAGATGGACAAGAATCTTCCTCATGTACTTCAAAGCCAAGAAAACCAAGACAAGGAGCACAGGGCAATGATGATATTGACATCCCCACAGAGGCCCACACTGTAAAGCACAACTTCTTTATCCTCCCCTCATCCACAAAAATCCAGAAAGCACAACTACATCTAACCTGACAACATTTTTACTTACAGCATTGGTGAGGGCATCATGTTGTGTGTCATCTGGCCACCGAAAACAGCACCTACAGGAAGAAGAACAAAACCATTTATCAGAGGTCTTTGACACACCAATGAGGCATACTGAACCCTGTGAGAGCATAAGAGATTCCGATATCTGTCAAGAAGCTCACTGAACAGAAAATTTGTGAATCTTGAACTGATGAGTGAAGATACAGCAAGTGACACTATAAAGCCCTAACATATCACCACCGCAATATCTGATTACTCTAATTGAATTGAAACATGTGCAAAGCCAAGGGTGATGTTCAGAACTCTCCATGCCTCTTGATTTATTAAACCAATTTACTGATACCATGAAATTTTCACTTTCTTCTAATATGTGCCTGAATCCAAGGTAGGAGAAGAAATTTATTGAGAGTTCATGCACCTGAAGAATTTGGTGGAAGTGGATACTGTGGAACAGTATTAGACCATGGCATCACAGGTGGAAGTGCTGCTTGCAGTGAGTCCATGCTTGGAAACTCAAGAGAGGTAGAAACAGGCGTTGGCAATGACATTGTTGGGCTTAACCTCCCTTGCATTGATTCATCAATGCCTGAAAACTGACCTGACATAGTCGAAGATATTGCTGGCAGTGTAATTGCCTGCATTGAATCACCCATGCTCACAAGCAGCGACATTCAGTATATAGTCTGCGGGGCTTAAACAACCTGAATAACTAGTATGTGCTCATTAGTACTATCTGCTTAAAATCACCTAAAATCTTGAGTAAAATCTCTGCGAGCCCCATGTACCTTTACTGAAATACATCAAACCTTGACATCAGTTTAGGAAATCAAAAGAATTGAACCTGTTGTGTGGTCAAAACTCCAGGAAATGGGGTCATGGTCCCTTGATTTTGAGAAGGCTCGTCATCCTCGTCATCATCATCAAATGGGTTCCTGGTCCTAGCTGTTGTTGGTCTGTGACCAGGCATGACTCCCTGCTGAAAAAAAGCATGATAATCACCTTAATGTATTTCCCAACAACCATTCCAAGAACTCTTCATCAGTAGTCAAAATCATGAATATAGGTCAATTTTGAAATTGCAACTGCTCAAATTTAGAGTTGTATCAGACCTCTTCTCAGCAAGAGCTTAAAGATCCCAACATTTAACAAGGCAGATGAAAACTCCTTGTTTGTTCTTCTACACAACACCAGGTTAAAGATAACTGGACTTTACCGGAACATAAGCATTTCCAAACGGATCTTCAAATTGCTGTCCTGCTGGATGAAAACCAGGAAAATGTGCCTGTTGTTCCATCTGTGCATTAAGGGTGCTAGGATCAAGAAAAGTGGGTACGAAAAAGTCCTGCAACTCCCAACATGGTTTCCTCTTAGGTTCCTGCATGAGTGCTAATGATAACATTGCCTTGACCATATCCTTCATTAATCCCATGATAAAGCTACATACACATCACTAGCAAGAAATTGATACAGAAATGTTATTCTTAGAATAACCCCTTCACATAGTCAACAATCCCCCAAATCTACCAAGAACAGCACCATTTCTTGGCCTAACCACAACATTACACTGACACTAGATGATTTAGAATCACATACAGATTGAGAATCCCAATGACCCTATTTATGTTACGGCAGGTACTTGTCAGCCCCAAAAGCATGCAGGGCCTTTCAAGGGTCATTTAAAGCTTCCTCAGGAAAGATGAGTATGAAAAATAGACCTGAGGAATCTCCCGCCGTTGCTTTGGGGCTGAGCTTGGTGAGGTTGGCATTGCACCAGAGGACACACCAGTGTGTTGCTCTTGCAAAGATCCTGTCTGCAACATTAAGTAGATGTGTCACATTGGTGCTAAATTGCAGCAAGAATGAGTACCAGAGATATTATTACCATTGAACATCTAGTGCAGAAGTCTTCCCAACTTAGTATTTGAATATTCCTTAAGCAGAGTAGGAGAGATACAGCAAAGCCTGTCATTTGATACATGCATGAACCAGTACAGCAAAACTGTGAGGTGGTCACCTGCAAGGAAGACGGAGAATGACTTGTCACTCCAAGTGACCAAGGCATGAAGCCTGAGTTTGATGGCCATGCCGTTGCACTCCACTGCACTTCATCATTTTTGGGGGCTGGCATTTCAGGATAGCCTGGTGGAGGAGGAGCAACTGCCAGAGTTGCTGAGTTGAATGTGGCCCAATCTGTGCTCTTAGAGGGGGCTGTAGTCTCTTGTGAAGATTCTACAGCAAGGTCTGCTGCAGGTGCATTGGATGTAGGCACAGGTTCTTCATTAAAGTCAATAAAGCTTCCTGAGTTCGACATTTTGGAGGGGGCTGCAGATGTTGGGGATCTTCTGCCAGTCAGTGCACCCATACTCTGGGACCGTTGATTCTTGTGTGCCTCAGCCTGCTCATGATCATAAAATTTGAAAATGAGGAAACTTGCTTTAAGACAAAACATAACCATCCCCCTGAACCCCACCAAAACAGAGGAAAACACAAGAGTGCAGTCAAAACAAACACCACCTTCTCAGAAAGATTAGATATTCACAGAAAGAATTCCCAAAAGAAAACTTTGCATTTGCACCCGAGCTTTCACAACATTTGGGAACAAGGAATCTCTCTTCATACGTATTGTGAATTTCTCAATAGTTACAATTCAAGTCAACCTAAATAGGATTGAGAGATGACACAATAGCAAAAGAGATTTCAGATCCCACAAAACAATAGTCAACACAATAAAGAGAAGACCCAAACCTAAAGAACAGAGAAAAACTTGATGAGAAGTTTGAACAACAGTGAGCAGTCACACAGGCATGTTCGATGATCTTCAACAGCAACACATATGGTAGTGATCAGTTACCATAATATCACACTAACTTCATTACTTCTAGCAGTGGGTCAATGTTGTACATAAGTTTCTGTAACAAGACCAGCAGTAACATGAAGAGTTAGCATGACACTGGCTCAATGAAGCATGAAAGATAACCAACGGAAAAAAGAACAAAGAGGAACACAAAAAACAAAACAAACCAAAAATTTTCATAGTTATTGAGAATTTCTCCATACTTGCAATTTAAGTCAACCTGGGGGAAAAAAAGCTAGGGAGGAAGAAGAAAAGAGAGAAACAAGAAGGAGAACTTTACAAGCATGATCTTGCGAGAACAAAGTGAACATTAAAATGCTCAACACACAGGATTGAGAAGCCATTTGAATGATCATTTTGAAGACTCAAAAGGCCAAACACAATTTCCGTGTTAGGGAAACCTCTGGTTCATTTTAATACAAATTTTAAAGAGGGCTAATTATGTTCACCAATTAAGCTACAAAGAACTCCTTTGAGCCATAAAGCCATAGGAGCTTATGAAACTGACTATCAACTATTGCTAATTTGGTGGAATTAGACAGACATGAGACATATAAATCATGTTAAATACCTACTGAGTACTCTAGCTGAGAACGAATGTGTAGAATTTCAATGTTTACACCTTTACACCTTGGGTCATTGCTACATCCAAAAAATTACAAGAGAAGCCTCAAGTTCTTCAAGATGACTTGCATGGATTAAGGACAGCAAGACGTGAGGTCCATTCCCATGTGGAATCTCTGAGGTGGTGAGTTAGTTCTTCCTGTATAATGGATCCCTAATCTCATTGAGGACAGTATTACACAACACAATATTTTCACAAGGAAGTTGAAGAATAGATGCATACCAGAGAATGTACCATTGATCTGACATGCACCAGAAGTCACACATGGATCTTCAGAAGCTTACCGGAGATCCTAGTGCAGGAGAATCCAAGTCATTGTCTGCACCCTCCTTCTTCCGATACTCTACTCGGAGAGGAGGAACATTGTCACCAAGTATGTCCTTGACAGACTGGACAGGTGGAGGAGTGAAGTCAAAATCTCTGAGACTAAAAGGACGTGAGAACTTGCGTCTTTCTCTGTTACTGTCATTCGATGAGCGTTCTTCATTTGGACGGTCATGCTCATCATAACTGTGACGAGCAGACCAGCGCTCTGGGTCAGAGCGGTTAGAGCTTCGTTTCTCATCAATATCTGATTTCCAGGGGGGCTGCCGGTCACCAACACGATCATCAAAGGACAGGCTCCTTGGTTCTGCCTGATGACCCTTTGCCTCCTCAGGCTTCCAGAAACCATGACCTCTATCATCCTGTTCACACAAGAAACAAATTGCTAAAAAGGGAGAAGAGAAGACATTATCACCACAATTGCCACATAGAACATGGTCTTGAGATTGATGAAAGGTACTAGGGCTACTCTAGGGCCAATTACCAGCTTATCTTGACCTTTAAACTGGAAAGAAACATAGAATCCCATGATCAAAAAGAAATTTTTAAGAACTGGCCAATCTGAATTCCATAATGATGCTCTTCACACTAGAAAGATCTAGAAAGACATAGAACAGTGAGTGGCTCATCACAGGGGAACTTATCCCCTGCATAAAAACAAAAGCAGGCTTGAATAGAACTTTCAGAATCTAAGGAGGACTTCTAGAAAAATCCAACCACCTACTGTGCACCTAAGAGAAATAGAGAGAGCCCAACCTGTTGGCCTTTCACAACTGGTCGATCTCCTGAAAAGCGCTTCTCTACATACACATGCTTAATAAAGTCTCGCAGCTTATTGATATCACTACAGAACACAAGCACACACCATCACCATTCCACACAAAAAGGGTCAGCATAGTCTACACCTGAAACCAAAAGTTTCCAAATTATCAATGTGACAGAATGGAGAATACCACATACCACATATCAATCCACATAGTCAAACCAAAGAAATAAGTGAATAGGTTCTACACACTGGGTTTCCAAGGTGATTCTTGCTCCAAAACTTGCAAACACAACACACCATACAAGCGACCTTCTGAGGGAGTATGACTTTTCTCACCTACTGTCTGGAAGAGGGTTTCGTACTGGGTCCATGCTTTTGAAAAAAATAGAGCGGGCACGCTGCCAGCAATAGTGACAAAGATATTAGCAAAATTGACCAAGCAACAAATAAAGTCATAGAAGGAACTCTGGGAAAACAACGTACCAGAGTTTTGCAGTCTCCTTTGACTGAATCTGTCTGCATTCTTTGGCAATTTAGTGTTCACATGGACTATTACAGGTTCTTTCTTTTCTCTCAGGCACTTGCAAAGTAAACCTTCTAAAGTTCTTGGGACCAAACTAGTATGTATAGCCAAGTAATGCAGACAGAAACTCCACAAAAACATTTAAGGTCACCAATATGTCTATGAAATTGCAGAGAAATCTCCACAACAACAATTTGAAGGTAACACGACAATGAGTGCAGTCATAACCTTGTGAGAGTAACTCACAAAGTGTCAGACCGTCACCTTTGTCACAGATAGCAGTGACGATCTGCCATGACTACCCACTAACTTCCACAGCTCTCAAAAGTGGTTGTAGATAAATACATTTATAATCCACCCATGATGTTGCACAAACCACTATAAAAGATCTGCATCCTGAGTTTCTGTCACATTTCTGTAAGTGATAGGAAGACTCAGTCGTGATGTTTGGTATCACTCAAAAGATGTAGATTTCTTTTTTTTAAAAGTCAATAGTATCTTCATCCAAGCTGCAACCAGATGGAGAGGGTGAGCTTCATTTAATTTTAGCTCATCGCTGTAAAAGCAATCATCTAAGCCAAAGGCATAGAGAGGCCTACATAAAGGGTTGGGGTTTGGGCTTTCTACACCCTGAACATATCCGTTATAAGTATATAGCAAGCTGCTCAAAACTTAGACCAAACAATTGTACAAAAACTAAACTCCTGAGTTTCTGTTGCATGTCCAGAAGGCAACAGAAAGACTCAGTAACAATGTCAACTAATATTCAAGGGATGCAGCTGTACCTCATTTCCACCTTGTTGTAAAGCAACCACTTCTGCTGTAGTGAACTTTGCCATTGAAATTGATTTGATGCGATGTGTGAACTCCCGACTGCATAAACACCCAAAAGATACACATTTTGCTAATTTGAAATATGGTGTTTTCTTCAGCCAATTTTTGCCATTTTTTCCCGCCATTTGATTCTCTCCAACATATGCACCTTTTGAGCTCACATGAACTTATTGCTTGGGAAGTTAAATGATGCTCAAACCCTATTCTCATCCTAAACTATTCAATCTAGTGCCTGCCATGGTTGGATTCTTCACCATTTGATTCAAGACACAAGCCCTTCTCGAGGCAAAACCCGAAATTTTAGGCAATGAGGATACTGAATACACAACTTTCAGATGCAGAGGTTTGCCACTTACTGCACTCCACTGCATTGTGTGCAAACAAATGTGGAAAAATTTGTACAGACATATTGAGGCCCCTGAAAAGTCCCACATTTTGTGTCAGCACACCCGAGCTGTTTTATCAAAAGGACACAATCCATCAAAACCACTTTGAAAACCTAGAAGGAATGTGCAGGTTTCAAGATTAACCTGACTGCCACAATTGATACACCGCTTGTTTTCAGGAAGCTTCAGCAATCGTCTTATAATCATCTCATTCTTCTCATCTTCCTTCACTCTACTCCCCATTTTTCCTGGCTGCAACGAGGATTGGTACCAAGATCACACCCAAAACCACAGCCTACAAAAAATGCACACATATGCATTGTAAACATCCAAAATGTACAGAGCAGTTGAAGATTCTAAGATACACAAACTTCTAATGCAACCAGCCAGTCTTTCAATTGTTAGCACAGACTCTTAAGCAACAAATTTTGGAAAAGAAAAGAGCGCAGAAAGCAGACATGACATTCACCATTGCAATCAAAGTGGACATGACATGACATTTGCCACTGCAATCAAGCTGCATGAGCACTGTCTTCTGTTGCAATTTGCTCAACAATGCACCAAAGCTTGAAACAAACATACTCAAAAGGGCTGCAAGGTCAAGACCCTAGGATCAGCCCCAACAACAGTCGATTCCTTCACACATTGGAGAACAGGGTACATAATAACAAGCAAGCCGAGTCCTTATTATCTCCAGAGTGCCACAGCATTTTTTTCTTAGTCAAAAGGCTATCTCTGAAAGAAAAATTCCTTGTTTAAAAAAAGACAATAATGTAAGCACTGAAAAAACTGAAAACACTCCAGGCGAAATTGGTTCTAGACTCCTCAAGAAAAGAAAATACACACAGGCAACCACACTCCTGAAGCAGTCAGTGGAAGTACAACTGAGACAAAACCATCTGCAACTCAAAACAATTTGCTGCCTGCCAGAGAAAACTCCAGCTATAAAATGATGAATCAAGAAGACTCCTTATGCATGCATGCAGAAGAAAGAATTGTCAACGAGAAGGGAAACAAAAAAACAGCCTTTAAGAAGCAACCACAAGTCCAGTCTCCAGTCTTGACACTTAACCACAAAAGAAACTCCTCAAAGCCATCATAATCAACAACAACAACAGAAAGAAAGAAAGAAAGAGAAACCAAAACTACAGAACTAAGAATTTGCGAAATTAGTCATAGAGGACAAAGAAACAGACGAACACCCGTTTCAAACATAAAGCACATGAGCTGCAGCAGCAACAACAACGACAACAACTGTCTTGCACCAAAAGACCCTAAGAGCTTCAGCACAAACAATACCTGCTCAGAGGCTGCCTTCTGCGTCCAAAACGGGAAAACACAGCAATAAACACACACATACAGACACATACAAAATCCTAATCCTAATCGTAATATTTTTTCTTGGACGCTTGCAACAAAAACACTGCAAATTGCTACAGCGGCAGCAGCTCTTCGATTCCTTTTTCTCCAGAGGACACACACATAGGTAAGGTACAGAGTGAAAATAGAACAAATTTTCAGGCAAATCGCTTATGGAAAGAAGCAAGAAAAACATAATACAACCTAGAACACAAAACATACCTGTGGAAGCGGAAATGTTGGCGGCCAAGTGCTGCTGCGCAGCTCGTAATTGGTGCGCGAGAACGGAGCGAGTACGCGATGGTTTGTCGAGTAAGCGCGAAGCGTCTGTTGCGGGAAAGTGCGTGCGTGCGCACGACGAAGCGCGCTCGCCCAAGGCCTTTGGCCAACCAACGGAGGAACGAACGAACGAAAGAACGAACGAATGAAACGGACGGACGGAGGAACGAACGAACGAACTCATTTCATTTTCTTCTTTTTCTCTTTTTCTTTTTCTTTTCTGTTCGTTCTCCTCCACATAAGGACCAAGTCCCAAAAGACTGTCTGATGGATGAAGTGAGCGGGGGATTAGGGTTTTTCTTTCTTTTACCTTCATTTTACCTTCGCATAAGGACCAAGTCCCAAAAGACTAAGTCTAATGGATGAAACAGGGCATTAGGGTTTTTCTTTTTCACCTTCGCATAAGGACCAAGTCCCAAAAGACTAAGTCTAATGGATGAAACAGGGCATTAGGGTTTTTCTTTTTTTACCTTCGCATAAGGACCAAGTCCCAAAAGACTAAGTCTAATGGATGAAACAGGGGATTAGGGTTTTTCTTTTTCTTACCTTCTTTTCACCTTCACATAAGGACCAAGTCCCCAAAAGACTAAGTCTAATGGATGAACTGGAATTAGGGTTTTGCTTTGTACCTTTCTTTCTCCACATAAGGACCAAGTTCCAAAAGACTAAGTCTAATGGATGAAGTGGGGATTAGAGTGTTTTTTTTCTTTTTACCTTCTTTCTAAGACATAAGGACCAAGTCCTAAATGAGGAAGTACATCTAATAATTGGTGAAGCAACAGATTAGGGTTTCTTTTTCTTTTTTTCTTTCTCCACGTTTTAAGGACCAAGTCCCAAAAGACTAAAGTTTAATGGATGAAGTGGGATTAGGGTTTTGGGGGTAAAGGATAAATGATGAACATTTTACATTGTAAAGATAGAGATAAAAAAATATTTCATCATTTACTACATATCATGTGGGTACAAGTGAGTAAAACAAGGATTAAAAAAAATATTTGCACAAGTATGGCACATTTCAAGGTGAAGAAGAAAGTCGATTACTTGGGCAAATTGGGCATTGCAAACATGAAATTTAAATCATCATATGAGATAAAATTAAAAATATAATAACATCATATATATATATATATATAGATAATGGCAGATGGTACAAAAACTAAAGGATTCCAAGAGCATATAGTAAGAAAATTTTCAAAGTATATTAATGTAATGAATAAAAATATATTCAAATTTTCCGTAAAGTCAGGAAAACACAGCACTAGAACCCTGAGTTTGGTCCAAAACAACCGGGTGGTAACTGAGTCCTCTTTCCTTTTTTCCTGAGCGCCTCCACTGCTGCTACATATGTTTTCACTGCTCCCACCTGTACAACTATTATAATTACTCTCGTTTTAATTTTTGTTTGGGTAAATTCAACGTGGGTTAGTGGGGGGATGGGGATGGGGTTGCGGTTTGTTAGGCCCGCTTTACACTAGGAGTCTCAAGGCCCCCAAAAACAAAAAACTAGGGACCAACTTTGAGCATTTTTTTGTGCTTGTTGTTTGGCCCCCCCAAGTTACTAATAAATGCTAGAACATTGATATTAATGAATGCTTGAACATTGGCCCCCAAGGGTTTGCAAATTGGCCTCCCCAATTGGATGGTATCATCCTTTTTTCCAGCCTTGGGACCAATACAAGCCCATAAAAGTTCAGCATTTATTTATTAGTAACTTGGGGCAGATTGAAAAGATTTTTTTTTTTGCTAGCCTTGACTCCTAGTGTAAAGCCCTATTTTGGGGGCTGATTTCTACTTTTCCACCAATTGGAATGCTTGATTTGGGTTGAATATTGGCCCTGACTCCTAAACCCCTCACCCCCCATCCCCGCCTCCCATTTGGTATCTTAATTGAGCGGGAAGTACCCTACTAGGTACCTTGGCAGCTTTCAACACTAACTATCTTGTTTTCAGAAAATGTTGAAATTTTCAAAGCAAAAAATTCAAATAACAATATTTTTGGAACGAAACTATTGAATCTTCAAAGAATAATCTGTTTTTTGGAAATGGAAATTTTCAAAAATCATTTAATTATATTACAAACAAGGTAATTAAATTATAGTACTTTGCAACTTGTCAATTTTTGGAGAAACTTAATGCTCAAAGGTGGTGAAATTTTGAAATTTCAAGTTGCATAAATGTGAAAGTTTTGAAAACCCAAGGATTATAAGCCCTTGTCATGCATGACTTTTATTTTTATTTTTATTTTTCCAATTGTCGTAATTATGCAAGCTTCATTTGGCTAGTAATGTACAATTTGGAGCTTTGGTAGAGAATGGGTTGAATGTCAAGATAAAAATGTCAAGATTTAACACAAGATTGATTTGGAAACACATTTATTTGACAATCTCACCCATTGTCAACAACACAAATTTTCCATGCATCTTAGTGCAATCCAATGCATTTTGAACTTTGTAAATATGAATTGAAGTGTGACAAATATAAATTAAAAACATAAGTATAATTACCAATAAGAATCAAGAATTGCAACACATTAATGTTCTATATCAAAATGGATAAAAAAAGATCAGCATTCACTCAAACCAAAAATATTAAATATTTCTAAATGCAAGCCAAATTATTGAAAAATAGTATATTATTTGCCAATATGCATTTTGACAAACTAGTTAAGTATTTGACACTATAATGTTGAATATATTAAGATACTTCGATTGTGTGTGTGTGTGTGTGTATCAAATTTGAACAAAACATTTGAGATAAAAAAATGTGTTGTTATTGGGAACATCTTGGTGAACAAATTGAGAACTTGGGGAACCTTTTAGGAACTTGATTAGAATGGTTTAGGAACACATTGGGGACATTAAAAAATCTCTCCCCACCCTCCTCCATCTCAACCTAAACCCAAAAGAAAAAAAAATTGGGCCTTCTTAAATGCATGTCGAGTAATCTCAATGGCTACATGAAAATTATGATCTTAAAATTGTTTGTCACCATTTTCTACTTGGGCTAATACCCATACCTAACATCATGGGTACCTTTTAGTTAAAGTATAATGGGCAAAATTTGCACCAAGGGCAGCCATCAACTAACTTTCATTTGGAGGCATTGTTTCCTTAGAATGTTAGGTGCATGGAAAGAGGTAGATTACACAACTTAAAATAAAAGAAGGGGGTATTTTTCTATCAATGTAAGCTACATTCTTACATTATGTTTTGTTAAGTCTTTTTTCCTAGATGTGCATGTTGTTATTAAGTTTTTATTCCAAAACATTAATTTTTTCAAAGGATTTGGTCTATGGTTGGAACTCCATTTAATGTGAACATGGTTTCAACCATTGATGACCTTGGGAGGTTTTTCATAGTTTTGGAGTTTCCATTTTCACATCATGAAATTCCAAAAAAATAAAAGGCATGGTTGACATCGAGAAAGCTTTATTATAGTTTGTGTTTTGAACTTGGATTCCTATTGTTTCAAGTAAGTACATTTTGCAATGTGAATTTGTAAAGGTAGGTAAATAAGTCGGTTGTGGGAAATAGTAAGTAGGCAAGCAACATAGGTAGGTTGTAGGAGGTAGTTCTAGGTAGTATAAGGAGGTAGGTGGGCAAGTGGTTGGGTTGGTTGTAGGATGGTAGGTAAATATGCGAAAAAAAACTTTTTTTATTAGGACTCTATAAAGTCAAATTCATTGCAATAACTATTTTTTAAAAATATTTATGAATAAAAACTCAAGAAAAAATTACAATGATAATTCTAAGATTTTGTTATAGTAATGTCAATGGAAGACTTTGTTGTAGCAAAACTATTATAGTAATGACATAAACCAAAATAACTAAACTAATATTTTAACTAGAAACTTGAGGAAACAAATTTTTTGAAAAATTATGAGATCTATGTTATTACTATAAGGATGCAACATAATATATACACACTCAAATGCCACACTCAAACTATAATAATAAGATGATGTATTTCTTTTCACACAAAAATCACCTTCATAACTTAAATTTTTGCACAAACATTCACAAGTATAACTAAGATCCATTATTAGTACCTCAATCATTTTTACTAGCCCTCCAACATCTTATTCTTCACATTAATAACTCCACACACAAAGCCTCACACACATTCAAACATTCCACCTTCCTCTTATATCCAAATTGCACCCTTTCCCTCTATGTAGCCAACCACTACCACAATCGGTGGTAGTTTCCAAAAATTCAAATCTTATTTCTTTTCCTAATTTCTTTTCAAAAATGTATTAGTTCCCATCTAAATCAAAAGGAAGATAAAAATCAACCTAAATCGTATTTTCATGTTCAACATAAACCACCTAACCCCCATGTTTTAAAACATTCTAACCTACCATAAATTCTTCTAGAACATAACTAAAATGGTGTAAGCAAATCAACCTCCACCTACAATTAGTAGAGATAGTGGCTTTTCTACAACCATTCCCATGCACCAACTTTTGACAATTCCAAATTATTGGACAACAATAAACAATAAAAACCAACCCCATGAAATGATCGAATAATTCTTGAATCTTAACATTAGAGAGGCCTAATATACATATCTAGCCTAACTAGTAAGTAGGTTAACCTATTAGCTAACATATGATGTGCTATTTCACTAAAAGAAAAGAATATCGTTACACAATATTAAGACTCATTGGATAGGTTTAACCCCTTTAAATGAATGTTAAAGGAGGACAAATAACTTGTTGTCTAAATGCATGCATGTTGTTGTAGTGCATCCTCAATAATTTTGTGTTGTTTTGGGCAATGGGTATTTTTTATTGAAATGTTATCCATGAAAGTTAATGTTAATGCACACTTTTGTAATAGAAGATTATGTAACCTTTCGCTTTGGTTAAATGGGTTTAAAGGTAGTATTTTGGCCAAATAATACGAAACAAAATGCGGTGTTATTGGGTGGGAATTGAGAAACACAATGGAATCATATTTTGGGAACCTAGTGAAAACACATTGTAAAACATTGTAGGAACACTAAAATCCAAAAGACTTTCAATCCCAATTTAATTAATCCTTTTGCAGTGCATGTTGATCCATCTCATTGCTAGCATGAGATTTTAATTCTTAAAATTATTTTTCACCAATATTGGCTTGGGTTGATAATATATATATCCCTTCCTAAAAGAGTGAGTACATATATATTGTTCTAATTTTATTGCATTGTGTGATTAACATTTTGGATCATTAACACATATTCAATATAATGAATCAAATTTAATAATTGAAATATTTAAGTCATGAAATTAATCCAATTTAAAGTACCAACCAACTATGGGAGATTTGGTGGAAAATAATCAACAATTTTGGTAACTTATACACTCAACTTGGAAAAAAAAGCTTATGTCCAAATCCATATAAAATCATTGCATACAAAGTCATACTTAACAATGCCATTGATCCCCTCGATAATTAGAAGTTGCTTCAAGCCAAACTTACTATCACGCCATCAGTTATTTAGGACATTCAAAAAGGACATATGATTTTTTGACAATTTGTTTTGTGGAAGTTAAAGATTCTAAAGTTAAGCCAACTTTGATTAGAAAATTATTAAGCTTGGTGACCTTAGAAATTTTTTAATATGCTTATGCTAAATGGCACATGGGCCTATTAATGAACATGGAAGAAGTTGGACTTCAAGTCTCCTTTCGTTAATTTTCTATTGTCATAGTTGCACTTGACATAGTGTAATAATAAGGGGGGCAATGGAAAACAACCAAAATTTAGTAATTTATTTTGTTGAATGAACATAAGTTTTCCATTAATTTGTTATAACTATTATGAAAATTTGCTTTCAATGAATGTTTGGAAATATTGAAAACATTTTTTTATGGTTTATAGGTGGTTTTATCAAAAGATGTTTAGTCTTAAAATAGTGATTTGAATGAAATCCTACTAGAAAATGCAATGTATTTGTTTTCATTTTATGGATATAAAGTAAATTAATTACAAGTTGGTTGGCTTTATGAGGATAATGTTTATTTCCCAATTTTATGATGTAATCAAAGTTGCAATTTTCTTCTTCTTGATGTGGGAGGTGAAACTTGATTTTTTTTTATAATGTTTGAAAACATTAAAAAAATAAAATAATCATCAAACAACCATTGGAGTTTTTTCCTTGCTCAATAATAATTTTAAGTTATAACGAAATTTAAAAGGTAGCCACTTTTCCTCGGAATATTAAAGGAAAAAATAACATTAATCAACAACCCAATACTAATTCCCCAAAATATTGAGAAAACAAAAGTCATGAAGCAACTTGATGTTTTTTGGTCTATTTACGGGTGAATAATATTAATTGATTGTTCAATATATATTTCCCTAATCTACCAAAAGAAATAATAAATAAATTAAAAATGATTTGTTTTTTCCCAACTAAAAAGCAATATTTGTGAAGGAAAAAACATTGTAGGTGACAATGGGAATATGTGCAATGCACATGGACCACAATGAAAAAGACATAGAAAACTTTGGGGACAAATTTTTAAAAAGTTGTGAGACTAAAGCAAATTAGAAAGAGAATTTTGAAATTGAAAAAAATAGAATTCTCACTTAAGCAATTGACAAGAATTCAATTATGGGCAATGCATATGGTATAGAATATGATGACATCAAGAACAACTTGATAAATGCGTCATATAGAACAATTTAAAACTATGTTTTTTGGTCTAAACTTCACCTATTCATATAGAACAATTTAAAACTATGTTTTTTGGTCTAAACTTTATCCATTCAATCTACCTTTGATTCTCTACCTATACACACCCAAATGCTTCTATCTCAAACTATTCCCAAGTTTGAGATAGAGCCGTCAACAACAAATGTCAATGATTTGTAAGGAACTTAGAATAAACTCGTGTTCTCACATATAAAGAGAGATGATTGGTGACACTTTTTGACGATTCATGTGTTGACTAACACATCAATCGTTGTAGCTTTACATTAGGTCGACATAGAGTTCCTGGAGCTTTGCATTTGATCAATGTTTGACCTAAGCTAGAGCTATGATGTGACTATGCATTCAGATGCATTAGAACATGTGATAGAAAATTTTGCTGAAACAAAGCAAAATTTGTGATGACATATGCCCAACGGAAAGATGCTCCATTGGCCCATCAACAACTTATTGTGGCTTCTTTCGAAATGGCTAACGAGTTCACAATTGTGTTGGCCGGTTCTTTGATTTTGTTAATAACCGTCAATTATGAAAAAAATTCAAAGAATCACTAGTTCAAGGTATTTGAAAAAAAGAAAAAGAATCAAAAACATTGCTATTTTTGATTATTTGAAAAAATCTCAAAGAATTGCTAATTTCAATTATTTGAAAAACTTCAAAGAACCGTTGAGTTACATATGTTTGCCAAAAATCTAGTGCTAATGCATTAATATTATCTTTAATAATTTGAAATATTCAATTATTTTGCATAGAGGGTGTTTGATAGAAATCATAGGGATTATTTTTATTGAGAACCGTGATTATGAACCTTAAGAACCGCCCTGATACCTAGTGGATAGAGGGGGAGGGGCAGGAGGGGTTGGTGGAGACTCTAACTAAACAGTGCCCAACATTGGTTCACACATGATCGAGAGGACGAGATTTATTTGACCACCTAATGACGACTGTGTGAATGGGTTCGTTATATACTCCTTTTCACATTACGTTGTGGAAAAAGGGTTCTTTGCAAGGAACAGGAAAAAGGCCGGGAAGGGGACAAGGAAGGAGAGAGAAGCAAGGAAGGCCGCATTGTTGTTGCGGCGGTTGTAGTTTGCGGTGTGTCCGATGGCATCACTGGAGAAATCGTGACAACAAATGTTTGTTGATCTTTCTCATTTTACGTGAAGAAAAAAAAATCATGAGAAATTGGATGATTCCGAAGAAAAAATAAAAATTAGGGTGAAAATAATGATGCATAGACAGATTCGTCGTCCTCCTCCTCCTCTTGTTGCTGTTGTTGTGTTTATCATCACTCTCGTCGTCCAAAGCATTTATCAACATGATGGTGCAATTGCAGGAAATAAGTCATGTGTGGGAGATCTGCAAACATGCCCATCGTACACTACAGGGGAATGCAATGGCATTATTGGCTTATCTTTTTCATGGTGGCTTTGGTGCTCCATGTAAAAGTCTATGTTTCCTTCCTTGGGTCCAAATCTTTTTTCCTTCTCAGCAAGCACATCATCATCTCTTGAAATGTTTTTATGATCAATGAACATGCAAAGAACATGATGGCATTACATGGCAACAAGGGGCCTGGAAAAAAGAACTTTCAATTTGCATTTCATTGTCCAACAACAACAATTTAGGTTTTTGTTTTTTTTTTTTTTCGGTTTCCCCAATGTGGGTGGATTGCAGATACTCATCATAGCTGATACTGCTGCTGCTACCACAACAGTGGACACCAACCAAGTGGTCAACCCTTGTGCTCAACTCCAACCCATTAAATCTGGTGATGCCATCACTGTGGCAGTAGCCATTGGAGGAAGTAGTGTTTTGTGGTACAACAACTCCGACCCTTTGTCAAACTTGCTCTCTCCATGCAGCCCTTCTACTGCAACAGTGAGTGTTACAGTACCCACCCTTTTCCAATCCTTCTCCAAACATTTGTTATGTACAGTACCCACTACCGTTTCCAATCCTTCTCCAAACATTTTGTTTTGCCAAAAAATGTATAAACTATAGGGAGCTTAGCTTGAACATATTAGTGCATCATGTGTGCTTCAAAGGAGAAGGATTAGAGCAACATTGAATCAATTGTTTTATGTTGAGAACTTGATGGAAAAAGGAGCTTAGATCATGTGGTTGCAGCAAGTACCTGTAGGGGCACAGGTGGCTGTGTTCCGACCAGTGGTAGATCAACTGAGTTTGTTTCAAATTCAGAATGATAGTCTACTTGCTGTTACCTCTACTGTAAGCCCCATGTTTTCTACCTTGTCCTGCGCCATTTAACCATAATTGTAAAATACATTTCCAATATACTTAATTCACCATGAAATCATTCATTAGTATATGGCATATGCACTCTAGTGATAGGATGTTGGCAGCTTTGAATTCCCAATCTTGTATAGATAACATTGCGTGTTACATGTGTTGGTAGTCAAAGGATTTGCCCATCCATCAGTGGTTTTGTAGCTGTTGTGGCCAAAAGGAATGCAGGAGCTTGAAAGGAACCCTAAAGACTAATATTTGATCATTTCATTGTTAGAAGCTAGATTATTCTTGCAATTGGAAAACAACTTTGTTGTTGCAAATGTTTTTATCTGCATTCATAGGTTCTGATTGATTAATCGGGTGTTGGTTGCAGTTTAGTGAAGCAGCCAGTCTAATAGTATATGCTGGCTACAATGCTACATATGATAATGGAACTGTTGTGTCTGATCCTAGGACTATCTCCACCCCTGTTGTTAGTGTCTTTCATTTTTCAATTGTCTTTTCTTTATATTAATCTATGAACAGTCTTGAGTTCTTGCCTCTTGCTGCATGTGAACCAGGTATAGTTCATGGCCACAATGTTACAACAAGTTTTGTGAATATAATCTACACACACATATAGATGCTCTTCCCTCACTTGCATCTGTCATGCAAGGGTTTGTGGATATAAGGTCTATTGTTGGGTTCACCTAAATTGGCCAGATATATGAGATGCAAAATGGCATAACCATGGATTTGTGATGTGGACAGGCAAAGGTTCCAGGTTTGCTTCTTGTTATGGACTTTGTAGATGGCATGCTCACTACTCTATCTTGGTACACATTTTCTTTTCCTTGCATTTCCTATAGATTGTTCTTGCGGGTACTAAAAATTGTTTGTCTTCTTGGTTAGATCATGTGAACATTATAACATTTATATATACTTCAATTTCTTTCAGGAAAGATGAATCTTGTTCAATTTGTGGAAACACTAGTGCGCTATGCATGGACAACAATTGTGGCACTGCCATCACAACTTGTAATGCTGCCAATGCTGACCCCACTTTGTGCTTAACACGTGTACACATCTCTCCCCTCCTTACTCTTTTCCCCAACTTCAGTCTTGGAAGCCTTGCTGATCATTGCTGCTTCATTGCCATCGGCTCTTTTAGGAACACATTTAATTAGTCAATTGCCAACCTCTTTTATGTGTTCCATGTCAAACTGTTTTTCCCAAATCATGTTTTTTCAGTTGCAAGTTATAACTTGTCACTATTTTTCCCTTGAATTGAGTGCCCAACTGTCACATGGTGATGAATCATGTATCGATTTGTCATCTTTTCAGTGTGATATTCTCAATTTATTAGTAAAATTTCCATTCATTAGTTTAATGGCTTACAGTAGTCTTACCCTGTTTGCACAGCAATGGGTGGCTACATGTTTGATGTAGAAAAGAAATGAAAAACTAGATGACCTAGTTTTGTAGGAAATCAATTCAATTTTTGCTTGATTGAAGTTTTACTTGTGATGGGTTTCGCAGATCAATGTGGCATTCTCAGGCACGGACAAGAATAGTGTGAGTTTTTCCTCATGGATGACCATTAATAGCGTGAACAAATACTCATTATCTGCTTTGTATTCGGAAGCAGGCACACTTTTACAACAAGGGGCAACAAGTATCATCGGTAGCTCCAATGGTGTTGGCACTGGTGGCCAATCTTAAAGGATGTCCTACCTTCCAATGAACATTTGATCCCATGACAAATTCACAACAACCCATGAAAACCATGTATAACAAGTTAGCCTATTGATCATGATTATGTGTGAGGTGCTCAAAAGGAATGTCATATTGCAAAGGATTGCAATTCACAAAATTCAACATGGGTTTTGCCCTACTCCATACTACCAATGATGATTGACTAACATGATAAAGTTGAAATATTCATACATTTTCATTTGTTTCTTGGATCTTATGATATGAAAACAAAATCCAATGATCATATAGATTCCATGAGATCGCCTCCTTCACCATTATCTTTACCCTTTGAAAGCTTCCCTTTTAAAGTGAAGTTAAATCATCATAAAAATAAATTTTAAATATTAATTTAAATGTCAAATTACATTCCATAAGTATTTTAAAACAATCATAAATTCTATATGTATAAAAATAATTATAATATGAGAAACCTTCATCTCTTCACCATTTTTCTTACCTCTTTTTCACATATGGTTAGAATTTTTTTGTCTCAAAGTCTAAATATTTAAAAAATAATTTAACTATTAAAGTACATTGCATAAGTATTTAAAATATTATTAAATTCAATTTTGTAAAAACAAATTTGATAAACCTTCACCATCTTTACCATTATATTTAATTCTCTTTCACATACAGTTAGAAATTTTTCCTTTTCAAGTGAAGCTAGATATAACCTTTGATGTTGAAAAAGATTGATCATAAATTAAAAAATTACAATTCTAAAAACTTAGAATGAGTATGAAAATGCAATTTAAAGATTAATTTAAGTTTACTTGTACCTTTAATTTTAAATGATTTTGGAAATGAATTAAGAAATTAAAAATTGATTTTTTCAACTATTAAATGTTTTTTCATCGTAATACTTGAATTCACATTTGCCTTTTCATATCACACAAGGAATCCATTGGCCTATTGATGTAGACAAAATACAATGAACCAACAACTTTATTTTAAATGAGGATTACAAGTTTTTCCCCCCAAAAGTCATTTTTTATACTAATGAATTTTTGAGTGAAATTCATCACAAATTGTTACAAAAGTTATTTAGCATTGACCCAATACATGACAATTTTTTTTGTTTATCATTTTTGAATAAATGTCAATTTTTGAAAGTGTGCAAATTCCTTGTAAATTTTGTTACATCTTTAAAAACGATATAAAGTTCAAATCATAACCAAAAATTTATTTTTTTTCTCATGTTTGTGGATAATAACTTACAATTTTATTAAGATATCATGTAAATTATATGTGGTAAAGGACTTCTGAACTTTTAAAATTCTAGATCAATTTTGAAAAGTACTTTGGATTTTTAAAGTTTTAAATTCCACATATTTTAAGGTATGAATGTTTTTGAATGTAGTTAATAATTTTTTATCCTTTTGATTTTTTCCCATCAATTTTTTTATATTGTATGAGTTCTTTTGATAGTCCTTTGCAAAATTGATTCCTTCTACTGTAACATGTGTTCACTTTTGAATCTCTTGAATCAAAACCTAAATTAAAAGTTTTATCATTTTATTTTTTTTGAATTTTTTGATATTCACATGAATAAACAAGCAATAAATTGCCATGGATTTAAATGGCAAAACTTAAATATTTATTTAATTTTGAGTAGTTTTGCATGTAGTCCAACATTTTTTTTGGCTTGTTGAATTGTGACTACATCCCTATTCATGTTATAAGAAATGCACAAGGAGTTTCCCATTGGTCATCTTCCCATTCAACCATTTCATCCAATCAATGCTTCTTTATGTCGCATAAAAAAATGCATTTGCATCTTCATCTCTTATGGGCAAATACATTGGAAATTTTTCATTAGTCATTTTATTTACCCTTTCATTATTAAACCTTATATTTGTCTTTTCACATACTGAACCTTAACATTGGAGGCCTTGAAAATAATTCCACTTAGGTTAAAGCACAAAAAATTATTAGTTTGAATGACAATATTGAATGAAATTGAATTATATTAAATTAAACTTGTTAAAATGCTTGTGGTTTGTATTAATGTTGTGTGGGTACATCATTTATCCATATATACCCATTGGGTTTGTGTAAAGTATATATATATATATATATATATTTCAATATATTTTAATCAAATGCATATCCAAAAGTATATAAATTTGGAAAAATATACCCATCTCATAACCTTGGATATATTTTAAATACCCATACTTGAAACCAAACATGTTTTCAAATTTGAAGAAATTTTGTTAAAATAAATTTCATTTAAACCTTAAAATTGATGCCATTGGTATGTGTCATCATTGTGCAAGGTGTTGAATATTAAAAAATAATGTGTCTTTTGATGACTTTGAGATTAAATTTCTTAAATTAAATTGAAGAGGAGTTTGAAAGCTAATTAAATCATTATGTTAAGTTTGATGATATGAAATATTTTAATTTTTAGATTTGCATTTATGTTTAGTAGGGCAAGTTGTTAAATTTGATTCCAATAATTTTAATTTTGTGTATGTTTAAAAATTACAAATTAAAGATATTTTTGCAATTTTATTATTGTAATTTAACATCACATGTGCATTGTCCCATTAGATTTAGGCTTGTGAAACTCGTTTAAATAAATTATTAATTATGGAAAAAACTTATTTTTAATTATAAAATTATTCACCATTGTTTACCCATGTAGATTAATAAACATTATATATATAAATAAATAATTGACATGAATATGCACATAACATGTGCTTTGTTATGTCCATATATAGAGGTAGGTCGAGGAAATTGGTTAAGTAATTAGGTTTGATATTTCAATAAATGCAAGTTGAATTATGATCCTAAATGCATTTTGTGTTCATCAAAATTAATGATGAATTTTGAAGGGTTTGAACATTTGTCACTACACCAAAATGTGTTTTAGTTCATTATGGATTTCAATAGATTTTGAGTGAATTTGAACATTTTTATCATGATAAAACTTGTCAACCATGTAGTGAACAGGGACCAGTTGTTGACACGTTCTTAAGTCCCTTGTTGAACCCACTTGAGGGTTCAACTATGTAGAGTTGCGAAAAGTCGGGACTTGGGGGCCACTCTCGACTTCCAACACTAAAAGGGTGTGAAGAGGCGTGCTAGAAGTCCCGGGATTAGACTAGGAAGAGGGACCAAATTATCAAGCTTGAATCTGCATCCAAAAACCAACCATAAAAGGTTAGTTAGCATTCGGGAACACCCTTAGGTGTTGGGACAAGCCACAGGCACTTTAACACACAAAATTCACCACGGCCCGGACTCGGGGGAAGCCACCACCTTCCCCATATAATATTCTCTGCGTCTCATCGCGGGGGCTACATCCGAATGGCTCTTTTTCTTGGGACTTCCAAGTTGAAGTCCCGAAAGTGTTCCGGGGTGGAGTCCCGAGACTTTGGATGCTCCTAACTCCTCGCCCCAAACTCAGATCGAGATGAGGTCTTAACCAAAGTTGTAGCTCTTGTAGAGAACTTTCCAACGTCGTGTCGCACTCCTTCAAGCAACGTTGGGAAGATATTGATTCCCAACTTTTAGTGGTCGGGAGTCAAACTAGCAATTTGACTTTCGACCCTTCTTTTGCCCATAACTTGGCCTACAGATGTCCAAATGGCCCATGCGAGGCCATTTTGGGCATCTGCACTTCAAGACCTTTCCATTGATATAAAGATTACCTCAATGCAAGGTGTTTTGACCCTTGAACTCGAGCTCTGAGTTTTTGGGAGTCCCGGAGGACTCCAACTTCCCACTTTTGGGGGTGTGAGTTTCATCCTCACACTTATCCCAAAGTGGGGTTGCGACAATTGTTACAAACAGTGAATTGATTCACTAGTACCTAGTGAAAGAAGGTTACTTTCAAATAAAATGTAAATTTACTAAATCATTCACTTGCTAATTAATTAACTCAGTAGTTTGAAAATTAATTACATTATTTAATATATAATATTATTGATAATTTCATGATTTTCAACCTATGACTTATTAACATGAAGTTAAAAACCTAACCAAAGTATGTAGGCCACGTAATCAATTTAGGCACCTATTATAAGAAATTAAATAGAAGAATATTTGGTTAATTTACCATTGTTGACCACGCACACACCCCAAGTGAAGTTTGATCCTTTGACCTTTAAAATGAAAGCAACATTTTTATCATCAAATCAGTCCATTTGTTGTGATAATATGTTACATTTCATTTTATTTATTAAATATTTCATTTAAAACATTGCAAAAACATAAATTTTGAAAATTCATATTTTATTAAGATTTTGTTCAAATGAAACTATTTGAATTTATTTTGAAAAGAAATTCAATAATGCACATTGTTACATTTATTTCCTTTTAAAAGTGTAAAATCATTTGATCAAAAAAATAATTGAATATCATTATTCAATAACATTTCAATGACCATTTTTTTGAAAAAATAATTAATAAATGGATAAGATTTTTGCTAATATAATAATATTACCTATGCTAAGCCAATTTTAGTTATTATAGAGCTACTTTTCATTAATCTAAATTATTTCACCCTATATTATTTATGGTTATTTTCAATTACTTTTGGTTATTTTACCCTAAGCTATTTTTTGTTATTCTAATTTTTTTTTGTTATTTTATGTTACTTTTGGATATTTTAGCTTATTTCACATTAGGTTATTTTCAATGATTGTAAATTTTTTTTGGTTATTATAAATTATTTCATTTTAGGTTACTTGCAATTGTTATGAATTACTTTTGTCTATAATAAATTATTTTTGACAATTTTAAGCAATTATAATATGACTATTGGTGGTTATTTTATTAGTGGATATTAATGGTTATTAATGGTATTATATTAATGGTTATTGGTGGCAATTTTATTAATTGTTATTGGTGGATACTATATTAGTGGATATTGATGATTATTAATGGTTATTATATTAGTGGTTATTGGTGGGTACTATATTAATGACTATTGATGGTTAAATTATCATAGGTTATTTGTGGTTATTCTATTAATGGCCATTGGTGGTTAAAAAACCATAGACTATTGGTGGTTATTCTATTAATGGCCATTGGTGGTTAAAAAACCATAGACTATTGGTGGTTATTCTATTAATGGCCAT
>Ga0116227_10001103_pt1 | contig 58335 bp, 43 predicted proteins | sample S1TSphgellanicum_FD_89693 | JGI IMG/M metagenome (GOLD analysis project Ga0116227, IMG submission 89693) | Host-associated microbial communities from peat moss isolated from Minnesota, USA - S1T2_Fb - Sphagnum magellanicum MG | ecosystem: Host-associated > Plants > Peat moss > Unclassified...
CTTCTCTTTTTTGTCCTCTTCCCTGCGTGATGTTTCTTTTTTATATTTGTTTTTTTTTTTGTTTTTTATTTTTTTGCCTTTTCCGCCGCAGTTTTTTTGTCCTTTGTTTCTCCCCCCCCCCCCCCCTTTTCTTAACAACTTGTGAAAGTCCATAAACAAGGGGTGTGTGTCACACTCTTGCCTTGCCATTTACATTCAAAAGTATCTTAAAGCAAAAGAAGTATATTATGGAAACTCAAATATTTCACCATGCAAAAATATTATTCTCAAAAAAAATCCTCTAAAAGAAACCAAAATCCTTCAATATATTATAACTAATCTCAAGTTTCAACACAAGCCAAAATATCATCTTTCAAAAAACATCCTCATATAAAAATAAATAGACCTATTACCTAGGGGCCAAAAATCCCTTAAGCTACTATACTAGGGGTACTCTACAATGAATCTGAACACAATATCCTTGCCTTGGTAGGCAAGGCCAACAACAAAGCGGGTGTGTAATCTCCGAGTGTACAAAAGGTATATGGAACAATTTAACTTTTGAAGTTTGTTGGCCTTGCCTACCAAGGCAAGGATATTGTGTTCAGATTCATTATAGAGTACCCCTAGTAGCTTAAGGGATTTTTGGCCCCTAGTTAATAGGCCCATTTTTATATGAGGATTTTTGAAAGATGATATCTTCTTGGCTTGTGTTGAAACTTGAGATTAGTTATTATAGAGTTATAATATCTTGAAGGATTTTGGTTTCTTTTAGAGTAGTTTTTGAAGATTATATTTTTGCATGGTGAAACATTTGAGTTTCCATAGTATTCTTCCTCTGCTTTAAAATACTTTTTAATGTAAATGGCAAGGCCGCAGTGTGACACACCCATTGTTTAGTTGGTTGCTTGCTTCCTTACTTATAGAGCTTGGGTCAATTTTACTTACTCAATTGAGAAATTGTTAAATTGACCCAGGGCTTTACTTCAAAGAAAGCAAGGCCAATAAATGGGTTATTACCATTACCTAGGAGGATTGATGTTGGGCACTTTTATTATGCCCAAATGTTTTATTTATTTTAGAGAACCAGAAGGGTTTGGCAATTTCAAATTTAATAGACTTTTAGTTTGCAGTTATGGTACTCACTCATGAAATTAGCTTTCTAACTCCACCCAATTCCAAAGCCTGTGAAGGCCCCCGAAGAAGAAGAAGAATGATGTCAAGCTTGCCAAACTAATAAAAGCATGAGGAAAGTGCATTGACCGAGTTACCACATGCTTGTATGACAGACACTGCAAAGATGGCCTGCAAAGACCTCCACCCCCCTCCTCCCCCCCCTCTAACAACATTGAAAATACTTGAGTAGATTATGTGAGAGAAAATTAGTACTTACGTGATCAGCTTGTACCCCAGTCTCACCACCCTCTTCATCAAATTCACAATCCTTCTTCCCTTATAGAAGTATATATGTAAGTACTCAAAGAAGAAACTGGCAAATGTGGGTGCAGTTCAACTTAGTCCTTCTTTCTTTAGTTAGACCAGTGAATTCATTGCATCCTCATTTAAGTAAGTTCTGTTCACTAGGACTGACTGACTGATGAATTCATTCAAAATTTAGTGAAATAATCGCTTGCTTGCTTGACGTATATGGACACATTTTGTTTGCTATAATGGGTGAAGAGTTCCAGGAGGTGATTGTTTTGAAGTTTGATTTTCAAACTTGAGTTCTATTCAAAATGGTGATGGACTAGGGTGGTACTACAGGCATGGAAGTTGATGATGATGGTCAATGTTTGTGTTTTGTTTGGGGGTGAAATTTCACCAGATTTTGACCCGAATAATATGATTTCAACCTATCTATACAAAGGATTCTTCTTCTTCTTCTTGATGGGAAAAAAATTATCCAAATAAAATTATCCAAATACTCCGGATTTTGAAAATAAATAAAAATCCAAATCATCATGTTTTTATGATAAATTCCAGTAGGTAGCCAAGAATATAGAAAGATACTGGTATTTTATTTTTTTCATAAAAAACTTTCATACCTAGTGTGTAGCCAAATCTGGCTAAATCATTTATGGATGATCATCATTTTCAGCTACATCACAAAATTGGAAATGGGCATTGCATTTTCAAAAGGGCTATGGTTTTTTTTGCTTCCGTGATACCCACCAAATATCACAAAGAAATTTGTTATAAATAAAAACATGCACACACACACACACACACACACACACACACACAATTGATTTATTCGTTGTGTAAAGCCTTCAGGGGCGGGCTTTATGGGAATTGGGCATCAAGAGCGGGCCCAATTCCTGTAAAGCCTGCCACCAAAGAGGCTTTTAACCCTACACAGACAGAACGCATATAAATCACTTTTTCATCCACAAAGAGAATGATGTACACATTAAATTTTTTTTAAAAAGCTTTAAAATGAGATATAACTAGGGTGTGGATGTCCAATGAGGAAAAGACATGTCAGCAAGTCAGCCCCTAAAGCTCTAAAGCTGGTTATGGCCATAATCTTAGCCAAGCCAAGCCAAACCAAGTAGGGTAAGGAAAGCACTCACTACCCAATGAACATTACCCAAGCCTATTCATGTTGGATAAGATTGGGTTTTTGGGGGGGGGTGGAGGGCATCTTGTTGGCTCTATGGAAGGAACACTTTAATGTTCGAATCTCAACAAAGCTCCAAATTTAAAACATGGAATAACATACAACTTTCATAGTTGCTCTTGGAATATTTGTGACCGACATCCATCCATCCATACATACATACATACATACATATGGTGTATAATACAACCCTAACCCTTTTTGTACTAGAGAATGAGGCATGATTGGTGGATTATGCCAAGTAAGCCCTCACTAGGCAAGGCCCGTGAGGGTTACACATGGCAGAATCCACTAGTTCATGGCCCATTCTCTGGCATGAAAAGCCAGGGGAACACCATGAGAAGTCGAGGGAAATATGGCTGAGCCTCCTAATTGTGGTGGGTCTCATGGGACCCTTGAATAAAATTCTCCCCAGCTTTCAAGCACTGAATTTTGTTTTTTTTCAAATGGTGAATTTGCCAAATTTTGACCTGAAAAATAATGATTTCGACCTATACAAAAGGATTTTCCATGGAAAAATGACCCAAATTTTGCAATATTTTATTTTATTTTATTTTTAAAACTCAAATTTCCAGATTTTTTATGATAAGTCCCAGTAAGTAGCCAAGAATAGAGAAGAATCTTTTTTTTATTATAAATTATTGTATTTAATATGTAGTGAAGTTTGGCTAAATTATTTTCTGGATGATCACCACTTTGGCTATATCACAAAATCCTTTTTATTAAAACCCCTTGTTTTCAAGGTGGGAAAGAAAAGTCGGGTTAGTGGGACAAGGATATGGCCAGGCTTGTGTGAATCCCATAGTCCCTATTTCATCCCCAATTTGAGTGTCGCCATTGATAGGTGAGTGAAAGTGGGTATCATCCCATGAGTTTACCAAGAATTTGAGTGAAACTGGGTACCAATTGTTTCATGAAATTGGGTATCAATTGAAAGAAGATTTGCAGGATTTTTATTCTGACAAGACTTGATCTAATTTTGAAAAAAGAATGATTTTAAAAAAATCTGAAGGGGGTCAAATATTCATACTCTCCATTTTCATAATGAAATCAATTAAATGTGTCTTCTTCAGTAAAATGAAATTAGGTATCATATATTTATCTGAAGCTTTGTATCCCCGTATCGTGGAATATATGTGAGGAATTACTGTATAAATATGTGTGTCAAATATACAGTAATTCCTCACTTAAATGAAAAAAAAAAAAAAAAAGTGTTTTTTTGGGAGTTTGTGATCATCATATTTTGAAAAATGATCATTAAAATTATTTTTTTGGCTACATTCTACATCAGGTTCCAGTAGGTAGCCAAAAATATAGAAGGATGCTGAATTTTTGTTCACTTTCACAGTTTGTTTATAGCCAAATTTGGCTAAAAAGTCTTATCGATGATTGTCACCAGGGGACGACATCATAAAATTGACGAGGAAACAAAAAACTGGCAATACCCACCACCATGAAATGCAGCGTTTTTTTCTCAATACATTTTGTAAATTTTTCACAAAACATTTTGAGGGGGAAAAAAAATTCTAGCGTAAATTTGACTTGACTAGACTAGCATTGCTTTCTCTTTTTTTGTGGGGGGGGAATTTGGCAAAAAAGAATTATATCACAAAATTTATTAATAAATAAATAAATAAATAAATAAAACATGTTTGAAGATGCACACAAATCTAGACTATTGTGCAAAAACAGAATGCTAGAGGTAATAAAAAGTTAACAAGTATGAAAGTTGAAGTTATAATAGACGAGACCAAGTCTAGATCTTATCATGGGGGTATTATGTATAGTAGTACCTCCTAAAGACATTGTCAAAAGAAAATCTTAAAAGGGTTTATAAGTAATAAGAGCTACTAGTGGTTGCACTCTCCTAGAACACAACACAATAATAACAACACATGTTCAAGCAACCACCCGATGCAAGTGTTTGGGTGGTTATAACAAACGGGTGTGTCACATTGTGGCCTTGGCATTTACATTAAAAAAAGTGCCTATCTTATGGGCAAAGAAGAATTATTGAAACTCAAATATTTCACCATGGAGAGAGAGAACCTTTGCACCCAAAGCCAAAAAAATAATAATAATAAATTTAATTTTTTTATTAAAATTAAAATTCAAGATTATTTTTTTATTTTTTTATTTTTTTTTAAAAACCCATGAAAGGAGAGAAGGGCAAGTTTAGGCTGGCCAGCAACTCTCTAAAGTGTAAGACAATTGGGTGCAGCATAATAATAAGTTTGTCATTTTTGTTTGGTGTGAGTTTACAATGGGCACCAATTATTGCTTTACTAGTGGGTAACCTAAAATGAGAAGGAATTGTCAACTTGTTTATGGATCCAATGATGGGTTTGGTTGAGGTGTTGTTGCCCTTTTTTTTTATCTACCAAAGTTGGTGGATTAAAGGCATCTTGTTCAAAAAAGTGAAATTCAAAGGCGGAGTGAACACTCAATTGTTATGTTCTTAAAGCATGCAAAGAAACATATGAAAACATACTAATTCATGCACACTACATACTCAACAAACAAGTTTATTATGGACATTCTAGAACAAACTTGGAAGTCTTAAGAGTACTCTTTCCCAACACCAATCTAATGTTTACATAAACTAGAGTAAAGCTTGCACCGTAAAAGCTTGAACCATAAACTTTCCATCACCCACCTTTGAAGCTTTTCCAAACTACTTTATTATTTTCATCCAAGTAACGGACAAGTGAATAAGCTAACATTGAAAATCAACACCTTCCACAAGAGTGCATGAAGAAGAAAGAGGCTTTCCAACACACCACCATATCCAATTAGCTTCAATAGGATTGTGAACTGAAGGTGCCCAAGCTTAGTATATCTCATTCATCATGGTTGCTCATCCCTACCCCTTATGGTAAACCAGACATTCCCTTGAAGATCACCATATTATGAAAACATTCATGAAATGTTCAATTTTTCACCAAAAGAATAATAAGCATAGTTAAATATGCTTATTTATTATGAAATTAGAATTTGCATTGATTGGTGAGGTTTCATATGCATTTCGACATAACGAATTGATGTGCCCCTTTGAAAACATTCCAAATAATTATGCCAAGTTAGCCACAAAATACTCAACAAATTTTTTTGTAGATGTCATTTTTACAATAAATTATGAGAGAATAAAGGAGGAATTCCAATTTGGAGTTTTAAAAAGAATATAACATATGTTGTTAAAATAGGGTACCTACGAGTGAATGCTTATTAGTATCTGTAACTGGTCAGTTTTGACATAATAGGGCGTCAAATGCATAACTAGGAATGAAAATTTTACACCAAACAAAATAACTGGGACCCAAACTAGTTTTCAAATTTTGTTGGTAAACTGAGTTTCATCATGTCTTTCCTTTTTCCTGACTCCCTCCACTGCTGCTAAATATATTTTCACTGCTCCTAGCTGTACAACTACTCTAATTACTCTGGAAGCTTGTGCATTAAATGCTGAGTTTCAGCATTTCATACTGAGATTTAATAAAATTTCCTTACTTTGTGGATACCACTGAGAAGAGGGGATAGGAGGTGAAAAAGACAGGGTGAAGAAGACAGGGTGACTTTACTTGGTTTTTATTAAAATTTTGAGCTTTTACTGATTTTTTTGTGACAAAAATTACTCAAAAATCAGTATATGTTGCACCTTGGGTCTAAAAGTCGTCTCCATAAAACCCCACTCATTAAAGGCTTTCCAAAAATATCAAAACCAATGTTAATGAGAGTTGATGCTCGCACCTTGTGCTAACTAATAGGTTGCTAATGAAAGAAACATCAAAGGTTAAGGTTTATAACTCCCGGCCTAATCGATAATTAGAGCATTGCAATTCTTTAAGGTTTATAACTCACTACCTAATCGGTAGTTAGAGCATTGCAATTCTTTAAGGTTTATAACTCACGACCTAATCGATAATTGGAGCATTGCAATTCTTTAAGGTTTATAACTCACAACCCAATCGGTAATTAGAGCATTGCAATTCTTTAAGGTTTATAACTCATGACCTAATTGGTAATTAGAGCATTGCAATTCTTATTGCAATTGATTGTGAGAAAAGAGAGAACTGTATAATGAAGTGTGCTGGGTAGAGGCCATTGTGCTGATTATGTCCATCAATAGCCATTGGTCAGACCTGACTTATAGCCAACCACTCCTTGGTTGGGTCCTCCCAATAGCCATAAGTCCTAGTGTTTCTTTTTTCCCAAAAAAAATTGTTGTTTTTCCAACAAAAAAAAATAGTGAAATTTTTGGATTTTTTTTTTGGTCTATTGTGAATTTCACTATTTTTTTTTTATTTTTTTTGGGGGGGGGAACCCAATTTTTCAACATCACAAAATTTGGGGGCGGGGAAAAGCCGGGGCATGACCTGTGGCCTAACACTTAGCAGTGGCAAAAAAAAATTTGGGTATTTTTTCTTTTTTGGCGAAATCTGGCACCAAAACAGCCCGAAAAAAATCCAGTGCAAAGGGTATGAAGGATCTTTTTTTGGGGGAAAAAATGCACCAAAGTTGCCAGATTTTCAGGAAAAACAAATTCTGAAGTCGCCAAATTTAGACAATAAGCTCCCAGAAGTGGCCAAAACATTGCAGGAATTCTTTTTTTTTAATTCAACTTTCCGCTCTGTCCTGTAGCCAAATTTGGCTCATTCCTCTTGAGGATGATGGCAACTCCACCTCCCTCAGAATTATTTTTTAATTATTTTTTAATAATAAAAAAAACCCCAACAAGTTAGCATGACTTGGCCAAGTGTCTGGTCCTCCCGAACAGTATTTTCTTTTCAATTTTGTGATATTATTGCTCTCAAATGGGGATAATCCATAAGAGAATTTAGCCCAAATTCGGCGATACTCAGAAATATAAAAGTAGAAAACTTACAAGCACCCTTCATTGTTGTAGGCAGTAGTGGCAATTTTTGGGGATTTTTTTTTAAAAAATGAGAAATTGTTTTTGAGAAAACAGAGAATTTTGGGTGAAAATATTGGGTGAAGAGAATTTTGCACCAATATTTTCCACAACATGGCGAAAATTCGTCGCCAAAAAAATGGCAGCGAGCGAGCCCGAAATGACTCTCTTCCCATTTACTCAAACTTTACCCCTTTTCATCCGTGAGTTGCGAAAAGGCCTGGCTGTGCATCCATTCGTTCCTTCATTCATTCATCCATGTGAAGCGCAGGCTTGGTTGTAGTCTTGAGGATTGCTGCTGTCCCTGCGGCCGCTGCTGCTGATGCTGCGATCTGCCGCAGTTTTTGGGGAGATGGGGTCGTCGCGGCGGAGTGGGTGTTGTATTTTCGGCGAGTTTTAAGGATCTCTTCTCCTCTTCTTCTTCTTCGTCATCTTCCGCATTCGCAAAACCTCTTGGGTATCGCCAGTTTTGGACTTTTTTTTTTCCTCCCAGTTGCTGGAACAGAACAGTCGTCTTCTTCTTCTTCTTCCTCCTTCAGGATTTGTTTCATCGTGTCATGGTTCTGTTCTTTTCTGTTTCTTTTTTGCTACTGTTTTTTTGCTCTTTTGTCTCTTGAGATGTGTTTTCTCTTCGCTTTCTCCCCGACTCCTCCCCTTTCGTCGTTAAGCATCACGTCTTCTGTTGTCGGGTATTCTCGGGAGATAGGAAGGCAGGCAGTAGAGGGAGGAAAAGGAGGATCAGAGAGAACTGGTCCAGGGTTGTAACTTGTTGCTTGCTTGCTTGCAGGGGGGTCCGCTTGTCTGTCTGATGATTCTTCATCAGAAGCTTCTGATCGCAATCCAGGTCTAGAGTCTGGAATCTCATGAAGCTTTTGGGTCTTTCTCGTTTGTCGTCTTGTTCAGTTGCACAAAATGGATAAGCCGCTTTGAAAAGCTCGTCTGGAGTGTTGGGTGTATGCGTTTTGTGTTGGGCGTATACGTTTTGTGTTTGGCTGTCTGCGTTTTGTGTTGGGATTTGTGTCTGTCAGCTTCTTGGTCGTGGTTGTGTTTTAGGGCTTCTGGCAAGCAGCTTTGTATTATTGCAGTTGTTTCTGGAACTGGACTCGTGTGCACGGACGGGTCCAGCAGATGATCGTGTAGCCTTGTGGGTGGGAGCAGGAGGAGAAGAATAAGAATAACATGACGGCAATGTGTTGTAGGCCACTTTTGCATGTTGTAATTTGGACGTGTCCAGAGTGATGCATGAGCCTAAAGGTTTGGAGGAGGAGGAGGACGTAAGGTGAGAGAGACTGGGCCCCCGGGGAGGTAAGAAGAAGATGCAATCCGCAGGGCAGTATGGGGTTAATGAGGTGCCACAGTTTGTGGTGGGTGGTAGCCAACATCCCAGTCCCCACCTCTTCTCGCTGGTTCATGATATGTCTTTATCACCAGCTTCCTCTGGTCACACCCATCCTGGACATCTGAACCACCATCACCAGCAGCAGCAGCATCTTTACTCTCATCTGAATCAGGTCCAACAGCAGCAGCAGCAGCAGCAGCAGCAGTCTTCTTCTAAAGAAGCTCCACACCCACATCTGAACCTGCATCATCATCACCCCCATCAGCAGCAGCAACAAACCTCTCATTCCCCACACCAGCAACGCCAACAACATCAGCATGTGCAACAGCAACAACACCATCAGCATATGCAACAGCAACAGCAAGTGGTTCAGCAGCAGCAAGTGCAGCAGCAAACACTTCAGCAAAAACACCATCATCTCCACCATCAACAGCAAGTTACGGTTCAGCACCAGCAACAACACATGGTCAATGAGCTAGGTCTAGGAGGACCAGAGTCTTCGGAAGAAGCAGCAGCTCCAGGATCGTCTGTGGTGAGCAGGCCATCGCCCTCAATGTACACCAAACAGATGAGCGCAGTATTAGCAAGAGACCTGGCGCTAGGTCATGAGGAGACCAGCCTCCAGGGACATGTTGATCACGATGAAGAAGAACATGGCGGCATTGAAGGTGGAGGCGAGGAGGAAGGACTTCTTCTAAGGAGCACTCAGGAGGGATCAGGAGGCAACCGATGGCCTCGACAAGAAACTCTCCTCCTCATCAAGATCAGATCCGAAATGGACTCCAACTTCCGAGATTCAGGACTCAAGGGACCTCTCTGGGAAGATGTGGCTCGGTAGCTTGCTCCACTGCACGGCTCTTTCGCTTGATCACGGTTGGTTTTAGTAGCTGCATTCTGCTGCAAGCAAGCAGGGTTAGGGTGGTGGGTGGTGGGTCCGTGGCCTGACGATGGGCGGGTTCTTCTTTTTCTTCTTCTTGTCTTGTGAGTTCTAACGGGTCCTTGGGCGGTGTTTTCTTCTTGCAGGAAGCTTTCGGAGCTTGGGTACAACAGAAGTGCGAAGAAGTGCAAGGAGAAGTTTGAGAACATTCACAAGTACTACAAGAAAACCAAAGATGGAAAAGCTGGCAGACAAGATGGGAAGAATTATCGCTTCTTCAGCGAGCTGGATGCGCTCTACGATGGTCGCAACACATCCACGACACATACAGCTGATGCAACTGCAGCTGCTGCAGCTCTGATGCTACCAGGATTAGCTGCTGCTGCCCATGACGGGTTTATGCGTAATGCAGGTCTCAGTCGGGCCGCATTTAGAGCAGCTGCAGAGAACGCAGGCGGTTCGGGTTCTGCAGCAGTTTCAGAAGGTTCTTCCGAAGAGAATGATCACGAGGAACAACCGGAACCAGATTTGGATGAACACGGCAACAACAACAACACTAGTAGCAAGAAAAGAAAGCGCAAAGAGTCGGAGACTGGGATTCCTGCAGCAGCTCGAACAACCACCAACAGCGGCAGCAGCTCCAAGAAGGTGATGTTCTTGGAGTCGTTGGTGAATAAGTTGATGGATCAGCAAGAAAGCATGCAGCGGAAGTTTCTGGAATCCATGGAAAAGCGAGAGCAGGAAAGGATTGCACGAGAAGAAGCTTGGAAGACACAAGAGATGGAGCGCTTGAACCGTGAACATGAACTCCGCACCCAAGAACACACTCTTGCACTCTCTCGAGACGCAGCATTGGTCGCTGTTCTAGAGAAACTGACGGGAGAGACATTGCAACTACCACCGCCACCATCACCACCAAGACCATCTTCTTCTCTCCACGCCACTGCCACCACCCAACCAGCTCGCAATCAGAACCGCAACCACCACCAGCAGGAGCTTCTTCTCCAAGAGGAAGGCGAGAAAGTTCTGCATCATGGGTCGAGTCCGTTTGATCCACACAGCAGCAACAGCAGCAGCAAAAGATGGCCGACACCGGAAGTCCATGCCTTGATCCGTCTGAGAATGGAGATGGAGTCCAGGTTCCAGGAGACAGGTCCCAAGGGGCCACTTTGGGAAGAGATTAGCACGGCGATGGCATCCATGGGGTACACTCGCAACCCCAAGAGATGCAAGGAGAAGTGGGAGAATGTGAACAAGTACTACAGGAAAGCGAAAGAGAGCAACAAGAAACGAGCTGAGAACTCCAAAACATGTCCCTATTTTCAGCAATTGGACACACTTTATAACCCTGCTGCTGCTGCAGGCCCTCAGATTGCAGGTCCTAGGAATCCGGCCAGCAAACCTGCCGATCATGAGCAGACTTTAGAGGAGTTGCAGTCTGAGATGCCTGATCATCTTCAGCAAGAGCATCATCTTATGAGGGATGATGATGATGATGATCAGAGTGCTGCCAAGCAGCTTGTACAAGGCGATGCTGTACAAAAGGAGCTTGGTGGACCTCTGAAGAAGACAACAGAGCTCTGATCAGGGGACCCCTTTCGCTAGACACGTACGTTTCAGGGAATGACAAGCCCATGATGCTTCCTCATCAGAATGACATTAGCAACAGCAGCAATCTAGCAAGCTTGCATTTTGGCCAGCTGATCTAAGGTGCATCTGCAGCAGCTGCTGCAACAAACTTGGGTGTACACAACACTTGTGAGCAGAACTTGAAGAGGGAGGCTCCTGGAGATCAAGTGTTCAGCACCTGCAATAGCTGCAACAGTACCAAGAAGGTCTAGACCTTTAAGGAAGAACCCATGTTGCAGCTTGGTCCGGAAGGTGCATGCTCCAGCTCCAGACTTCTTCTGCAGCTACGGGATTCATTTACCTCAAGCTCTAGAAAGAGCTTGAAGCTTGGATCTGCAGTTGGACGCCCCTGCTGTGTACTACGTGTGTGTGTGTTTGTGTTTTGTGCAACAAACAAACCTTCCCTGCAAACTTGGTGCCATGCAAGCCATTTCTCTGGCCGTGACTTAGTGAAAATCCCTGACGAGCCTTGCAGCTTTTGTTTTCAGCTCCAGGCAGCTGATGAGATGGAAGGTGAACCAAGCTCTGGAGCTCTCTGTAAGCTAGCTCCCTGAGACGATCTCTTGATCAGTCATCTTGAGAGAATCATTGCCAGCAGCTTCTTGATAGCAGGCCTGTTCAGCACTTCATCGTCATCAGCTCTGGACAGGGTTATAGAACTTCAGTGTTTATCTGACTCTGAAAGTGAACTAACTGATTCTCTTCTAGATTCTTACCACTTCCCAACCCCTTCGGCCATGATTTATAGAGCTTGGGCAGGGTTTGTTTAGAAAATTTTGGAATCTTGTAACCTCAGGAATGTTTTTTTTTTCCCGCCCCTGGCCTGTCAGGAAGAGCTGGATCAGCTGCTTCCAAGTTTTGGAAACCCACTGAGTTGAAAGTCAAAAATTGAATCTGAATCCTGTTGTGTTTGCCAGGTGTGCATCTATCAGTAGACTTCCAGTTTCTTTACTATAATTTACAATTTTGCTAATTTATTGTGGAATTTTACTGAGCCTGTTGCATGGGACTTGTCTTCTTGATTGATTGATTGATTGATTGACGAATTTGGTTGAAGGCAGACTTTGTTACTTACTGTTCTCCATAGATGATGTGTACAGGACTTCCTGTTTAGGTTTGCTGAACTCCTTCCTTTATGAGCTCAGGGTTTTGGGTTGAGGTATATATATATTATGGGGTAGATTAGATGTACATTGTGTGCAACTGGTGTGATGTAATGTGTGCAGTATGGCCCTTTGAGTATCCTGGATTGAGCCAGTCTAAGCTTCAAGACATCAACTTTGGTTGGGGGAGCCTACTGATCATGACATCAATCAAGATGAGAGACACTCTGCACAACCAGCCATTTTGTTCTTTACAATTTGAAACTGGCTAAAACCAATTCTAGCATCACAGCCAAGAGCTTCTCATTATTAGACTACCTGGTCGGCCATGGAAGAGATATCAGCGGAGACACACCTCCAGATGTTACAGGTTCTTTTTAAAACAATACCCATTCTAGAATCCTTGCTTTTTTTCCCCAACTGGTGAAAGTTGCAACTCTAACATCTCATCAATCCAAAAATTATTGCAAAGATTGTATGTGGTCTGCATTCCCACTTCCCACCCCAGCAGCAACCACAGTTTATACTTTCTACAATTTACAGCATCCAAGAATCTCAGCAGACTGGTTCAGTTTGGTTTTTGTAATTTATGATTTTCTGATGCAGGAGGGACTGGGCTTCACAAATTCCCTTCTTAATTGGAGTTAAATGTTGTGCTGTGCATTTGATAACTTGTATTCCCATGTAATATGCACATGGAGCTGCTTGATCCCCAATGAGCTAGGAAGAACAGGTAACTGGGATTTTAGTCCCGGAACTCATCAGGAAGAAATGAAGATTTGCATCATCCACAGTTGTATCTAATTCAGTGAGATCACTAAATCACCTAGTGATTGACACGTTGGGTTGGGTGTCCATTTTCTTGTCCCAGTGTTTTTTGCTTTGGCTTTTCCACTACAATAGTTCAGACTTTGTGCAAGAGACACAGTAACTTAGCATAGAATGTTTGAGATTTTGGCTGGCACCAGATTGATCCAACAGTATCAATGTATTTTGTAATGCTGAACTCTGGCCAAATGTTCTTCCATGAAATGGGGTCTGGCAGCTATCATTTACACCCAAACATTGTGGGTCTTTTTGAATAGGCAAAATCACTAGAGTTCTTGACCACATGGCTCCTCCTCCAAGTTTGCCAAACTCAACATCTAACGTAACACTCTTTGTACTACAGAATGGTTAAGCCCTTCTTGCCCATTATGTTGGGTAAGGTGCCAGGTGAGCCTGTTAGGACGAGCTAGGCAATGCACCCAGCACAATTGGCAAGGGTAAGGCTATTGCATGACATTATGATCTTAGTTGGCAGATTCAACAACATTCATCTTCAACAAACACATTTTGGGTGCACTACTATTACAAAACTGCATTCATCTTCAACAAACACATTTTGGGCCCACTACTACAAAACAGCATTCATCTTCAACAAACACATTTTGGGCACACTACTATTCCAAAACTGCATTCATCTTCAACAAACACATTTTGGGCCCACTATTACAAAACTGCATTCATCTTCAACAAACAAATTTTGGGCCCACTACTACAAAACAGCATTCTTCTTCAACAAACACATTTTGGGCACACTACTATTACAAAACTGCATTCATCTTCAACAAACACATTTTGGGCCCACTATTACAAAACTGCATTCATCTTCAACAAACACATTCTGGGCCCACTATTACAAAACTGCATTCATCTTCAACAAACACATTTCGGGCACTATTATAGGGACACACCCAGCATAACAGGCAAGGGTGAGGCCATTTCATGGCATTAAAGGTCTGGGGTGACAGATTCAACGATTTCAAAAAAATATGAACATGTTTAAACAGACACATTTCAGTTGCGATTACAACAAAGTGTATGATCATCATCACCACCAGAAGATTATGTCATGCATAATGTGGTCAAAGAAAGTGACATAATCTGCGACCGCAGACCTTAAATGTGTATGTATATGTAGAGGTATCTAGCCACCAGTAGAAGTGTCCTGGCATGTGTTTTCAGCTGCCAACTGAGAGGCACACACACAGCAGCAGCAGGTACTTGTCACACAACAGACTTTAAAGAAAACGCTGAACTATGCACTGAAGAACTGTATATTCTGCATTATCAGTTTGATCACTTACTTACTTGCCTGACTCTCCCTTGATGAGGCTGGAGTCTCCTCCTCTTTCTCCTCCTCCTCCTCCTTCTCCTCCTCCATTATTTAGAGTTGGTAAAGATGGTTTTGAAGCAAAAATTTGCATTGGGGTTTGTGCTTCTTGTGATCATTCATGACAACAATTTTTGAGACTCATTAATAATATAAGTAGATATGTGTTTTGGGATTCTCTCAGGAGTTTTGCACATAAATGGTGCCATTTATAGTTTTTAACACACAGGTGACAGAAGAAGGATCTATCTAGATTCTAATATCTAATATCTCTCTCTCTTTCTCTCTCTCTCTTTCTCTTTAGTGTTCTATCACCCATTCATGACTTTCAGAAGTGGAACTTCCAGACTTGCAGTACAGTTATTTATTAATGTTTTGGGATTTGTTGAAACTTGATAGATAGATAGATAGATAGATCATAATGGGTAAATTTTAAAAACATAAGTAGTACTACCAACAAAACCATCAGAACCTACTTTAAAAACATAAGTAATACTACCAACAAAAACATCAGTACCTACTTAAAAAACATAAGTAATACTACCAACAAAAACATAAGTAGCTACTTAATACCAACTTCCAACACATGTATGAATTCATCAATTCCAATTTCAGACATACTCCTTCTAGTGTTCATTGAAATTCTTTTTGAAGATTGTACACATATGAGAATATCTATCTCTATTTAGCCTTGCCCTCTATATGACTCATGGTAACTTGGTAACCCACATCCATTATACAGTTCTATCTTGGGTTAGTTTCCATTTGGGCCACCCACCCATTATTTGTTTTGGGAAATAATAGTGGCCGAGTGGGGTTTTCATGTCAATAGTGGCACCCACTTAGGCCACTTGGCCATTATTTTCTGGTGGGTTTAGGGTATTCAGGTTGGTTCTCCCCCCACCCCTCTCACCGGATTTTATTTTATTAGTGCTCACTATTTTTTATTTTGAATGATTTTGTTTAGGGTTTAGGGTTTGTTTGCTATTGATGACATATTCTTATGTTGTCAAGTTGTTGAAAGTAATTAGAAATTCAAGGATAGATGGCATTCCATTGAGATTAGGTGGAAAAAAATAGAAATGACATGTGAACCACTTTAGAGATATCTCTATATTTTCACTAATTTTTTTAGTGGGTGGGTGAGCCACATGGAAACCCTACCCTTATTCTCCCATCCCCACCACATGCCCATAAACTTGAAAATTTGGATGGTTTAATGTGAAACACTAGTTAAATGTCATCACCATGGCCAATCATTATGATCAACCAATCGAAAAAAAATAATTTATCTTTTGCAAGCCCCAAAAAGAAATTTTAGTCTAATTTACACTACAAAAAAAATCCCCTTCTTTTTTTTTTTAAATGGAAAAATTTGTCCCCCAAAAAAAACCCCCCACTATTGATGAGGAACTTCAAATTCTAACAAATTCTATGACTAGCTAACAATAAGTGAAAGCTGATTTTTTTTTAGTCAAGGGCATCTTCATATAACCCAAAATTTTGGTTGCCACTAAATTTGGTCAATGGAAAAAACACAACTCAATACTTCAATCAATAAAATAGGGTTAACACTTGACACATGAGCTTGAAGGCCTTAACCAAGGTCCCAAAGTAAGGTTGAACCTAAATAGTTGTAGGTCATATATTTTTTAGCCTAGTCTAGTATGGTCGATGTCCTATGAAACAAATTGTGAAATAAAAAGTGCAAAATGGGTAATCCTATATCCACATATGTATGGCATTTTAACAAAGGTTTTGATTTTTGTTTTCATATCAAAATCAAATTCTTTTCAATTTGGAATCTATTTGATGTTAGAGGGGGGGAAAATCAATACATTAAATTTATTTCAAAATTAAATTTTTTTTACCATAAAAAAATCTTACCAATTTTGGATTTTTGGCATATGATCTTCAAACCCATGCCAATAATGAAAATCAACCTTTTTTTTTACCCATTATTTTCAGAAAGTGGTCATTATTTTTATAAAAACTCATTTGAGTTATATAATGCATTTATATAATGGAAAACATAATTCTTGTTTTATACCCAAAAAAAATTGATATGAATGCATGTAAATTATGAATTAAAATAAGCATAATGAATCAACATAGTTGAATTCATAATCAAAAGAATGGGAACATGGTTTTTACATTTTGCAATGTAACCTATGGCTCATAAACATATAACTAGACACAAAAAAACCTAAATTAAACTCATGACCCAAAGCATGAAGTTTTGAAACATAGAATGAATATTTGAGCTCAATGGTTAATCAAAATAAGTAAATAATGAAGAAGTTTTGAAGTAAAAGTTCACCACCAATAAGTTTAAATAAAAGCTTGGCAACTATGTACATGTTGATTGTCAAGAATTGGCCATTGTAAAGTTCATGGTTGTGCATGCATTACACATGAAAGTAATTACAATAATTTTGGTCATCTAGCTACAAATGACCTAGAACAAGAAGTGCAAGACCTAAAGAGGATGAGCAAGAATGTTTATGGTGATTTATGTTTAAGAATAAGGAATTCTCCTTTGAAACTAGTTGATCACTCTTGTGTTGTAATTGAAAAACAACCAACAACCCTTAAACATTTGTTAGAATGTTAAGGAGTGAATTGATTGGCAAAATGGTCTTATGTTGCAACTATAAAACAACCATGGCCTTACTCATTGAACTAATTGAGAAAAACACACCATGGTAACTAGACAAGCTTCCTTAAGGAAAGAAAGTATTAGCATATTTAAAAAATCAAAAAAATGAGAACGAAAACTAAGGGGTATATTGGTTTAGACCAAGTTAGATTGATGGCAATTCTCAAAGAAAGAACATAGACTATATAATGAAACATTTGCAACCGATAGCAAAGTTTGCATCTAGAAAAATGTTGTTAGTCATTATAGCTATGCAAGTTTAAAAGTCACTAAATAGATGCAATTTGAGTTCATTTCTAGAATTCAAGGACCTCATGTACATGAAATCAAAGGCTTCAAAGATGTTAATATGGTTGATTTGGCATGCAAGCTTAAAATGTTGATTCATAAGATTGGATCATCCTCTTTTTTCTTGACAATCTTAATATGATCCAATTTGAAATTTTGATTTGTAAGATTAGTTCCTCTTCCCTCTTCCTTCCCAACTATAATATGATTGAATGCATATGATCAAATTGTAATTTTTAAACTTAGACCATTTATTACTCAATTGATTAAGTTCAAATCATCTTTATTTTTTTTAAGTTAAGCTTCATGTTTAGGTGTCTCAACCTAAGTTACCACTTCTTTAGACTTCTTCTAGGTAATATATATTATCATTCAACATGATGTCAAAACTTAAATAGTTTGAAAAGAGTGAGAAAGTCTAATAGATCAATTGAGTTTAATCAAATCTATGGGATTTGAAAGAGTGAAGAACATCACAAAAAACAAATATGGCTAATTTAGGGAGGAATTACTCAAATTGTGATTGGAGGAGCACGTACACCATATATTGAAGCATTATGGCAAATTGAAAATGAGTTTTTTTTCAACAATACAAATAATCTTACCTTACCTTTCAAAGCAAAATAGAGGTCAATATCTCAATGCCAAAGTTAAAATTATATTGAAGGAAATTTTAATTATGGTGTCTAGTCATTCAAAATGATGAACATTCTTTAAAAGGAGAATTCAAAACACTATGTAACAACCACAAGAAATAGGATGATTCATGTTGAAATGGAAAAAAAAATCCAAAAAAAAACATATATATTATCAATCTATGATTCAAAAGCAATATTGATTCATTCATTATAAAAAAATCTCATCCACATGGTGCTAGTAATATCTAAATGAGAAGTATGAGCTAAACAATTATCTTAATTGTAAAATCAACAAAGTTCATCTTCTAAAGGAATTTGTGCCCATAAAAAAGAAGGTTGTAATGTACACATTTATTTCAAACAAGTTAGAAATATTCTAAACCACTTATCTCATGATTTACGCTTGAGCTTCGATCCAAGGTTTAAGCCAAACAAACGGCACACAAGTTAAAGCAACTCCAAAACATGGCATGAATCAATAGAAGTGAAACACATATCGAAACAAAGTGAAGAATGTCTAGGAGTGAAAGAGAACAATTCTTCAAACTCTAAATATTCATCCCCATTTTGAAAATTGAAGTTCCTAGAGAGTCTCAAACACTCGTAATGATATTTGAAAGAGTAAAACAAGACTGATTTGAATGATTTTGGTGTCATTGAAAGGATTCTTCCAAGGATTCACATTTCATTAAAGGATACTACCAAACATCCTATAGGCCTTATAGGCATCTCCATATCAAGCAAATCACCCCCACAAAAATTTTGAACACCTCTACTACACAAGATGACACACTCTTGCAAACACTTTGGAAGTTGGCTAACAATTGTCAACATTTGACCACACAATCAATGGTTTTAATCTTAGTTTTGCAACGAACATCAACAAGACACAACAAAAGCCATAATGGCATGATCAAACCAAAACTTTTATACAAATCTTCTACAACTAAGTCCTTTACACCACTAATGGACACACAACCACTCCTCATCACAATCCTCTCACAATCTAAACATTGCTTATTATTCATCCATCACATGGATCTCATCTTTCCATCATCTTGAAACAAATTTCAACTCTCTTATCAAACCATCCCATCTACCTCAAATCCTAAAAATACTCTTGGCCCAATTTTCTCCCATACCAAATCAATTCAAAACAAAGGACATCGTGCATCAACACTCATCTTGATGTCCCACTCTTCCAAGAAGGGACCCATCACCATGCATCAAAGTTAGTGAAGTTGTTGAATGTGTTGTTAAGGGTGGGAGAAAGGATGGTCATTGCAAACCCAAAACAAACTTGAACAACCTGCATATAGTGCTCAGCTCAGTGGAGCAGGGCAGCAATGGTCTGCCAGTATTGAAAGCCATGCATATATTGACAGACATAATTCATATGACAACATAAGGAGCATACAAATAGTGTAACAAAGAGTCATACTTGTCCCTTGTGTAACTTCAACTTGCTGCAAAATCTGCACATGAACACAAAGCCCATGGTTGCAAAGCTATCATGGCCCCTTCCTTTTTTGCCATGCCAGCAACTTGAGCCAGATGAGTACACTCCTCAAAAAGTCACAATTGTCTATGTCACCATCATGCCTCCTTGTTACTTGTGCAAACTACGTGAAAGACATTTTGAGCTTCTGCCAACTTTGTTGGAATATGTATATCCTCCTGCAAAGTTGCAACAAAATCATTAGTAATAAACACATCAGCCCCCAAGAAGCCTGCAGAACATCTCACACATTTACATAATCAGCAACATGGCCAGATTCAATTTCACAAGAGAAAATGAGGAGGAAATTTGCTTCCAAACATCAGTTGTTTAAACCAACCAATCTTGTGAAGTGATCTACAAGATACCCCATCTAGCATATTAGGACTCCAGGAATTTGCAAGATGTTATAACCTTGATTTTGCAAGGGATTTGGTACAGTGGCATGGATAGAGGATGTATAGAGATGCATATCACCAGACCTATGAAGCCAACACCCATCAAATTTTGCCTTGTGTACTTCATTGCCACATATGCTTGAAAATTACAGTTTTTAGCTGCAGACTGTGAGATTGGCCCTTGAATTAAGACTTTAGTCAATGCATGAACTCCCCCAACTGCAATGCAAGCCACAGATTACCAACTTAAGCTGCTTTTTCGCTCAGACATCATTGATGGCTACAACTAGGTTAAGGCCAATTCTGCATTCCTTTGATAATAACTCCTCCTTTCAGCAATGTAACATTCTTTTTTGTGTAACTGGCAATGAGACCATTCCTCATGAGTCTACTCTAGCAATTTCACTAACTAGCATGGTTGAATCTACTCACCAACTGAACAGACAAACCCATTGTTATGAGAAGATCAATTAGAACTTGACATAAGGAATCTAGATTAGTAATGGGTAGTGCAGCACCATATTCACAAAACATTGATACAGAAAGTAGGCCCTCTGTGCTCCCTTTGCTTGAGCAATGACTTTGAACAGCTACTCAAGAGTGTAAATACGAAAGAAGTAATATTTTTCCTAACAGAAAACACCTGATGGCAAATAGGCAAATGGGCATGAGAGGCACTTATGGCACACCCACCGCATTGTGTTGTTCAGGTAAAATATTGAAAAGTTTGTGCAGCAAACATATTGAGGTCCCTGCCAAGCACTCTTGAAATCAGTAAGTCACCAAATGGCAATTTCTGCTGATTAGCACCCCGATCCTAGAAATGAACAATTTTTCTCAAGTCATTTTCTAGCATCCAGTGTAAGAAAATCCCTTAGGCCACAATGCTTCAACAATGTCCACTATGCAGATCATCCAATACTCCCAATGAATCTCTCTCTGATGCATTAATGCATGAAGTTGCAGTGAAGAAGAAACCTGGACCTCTGCTGTTCTAAACCCTAAACCCTAGAACCTAAAACCCTAAACCCAGACCTCTGCTGTTTCTGTAAAATGGTCATCCCAAGTTGCAAAAAGAATAATCTTGAAAAAATTTCTGCAGTCTAATTAAGTAGATGGCATACACTTTCTCCACTCACAGTGAAGTATGTATAGCAAAGTATTAAGTGAGCATGACAAATTGACAAACCTGCGTTGTGCAGATGGATATGGCCCCCAGCAATCTTCCACAAACAACTGTAAAATGCATTCACAAGTGCATCCCACTGAACAGTTCTCACAAACCTGATTGAGTGAAAGAAGAGGGAAGGAGGCTAACCACTAGACTAGTATTAATGGGTTGCACATGTATTCATAGCTATTTGGAGCGCTTATCTTTCATGAATGAAATTCATCAATGAATTAAGCTGGACAAGTTATTATCTGAAATAATTTGTAAATTTTACTATAAACATTTAACCTTCTATAGATGTTTTTATGATTTATGATGGGTTGATGGATGTTGTACACAATAGTGAGATGAAGGAGGTTGAAATTAGGAGGATAAATTATGACTAATAAGGAAGGAGGCTAGCACAATAGCCTTTGAGAATAGGATGGCAAAAGGAATTGCAATCTCTCTTCTCTTTGAAATTGCTTCTAATCGCCTCTTTGCCACTGTGTCGCTGCCTCCCCATCGTACCTTGTCAAAATGGAACCATTATCAAATTGAAATTGCAAGTACTTGCAATTGATGGTCACCTTGCAACTGGGTGTGGCTTCAATTTGCCACTTGGGTTTAAAACTTAATTAGTGTAACCAAACACTGGCATTTGGAGAAACATGAGGTCAGGCAATTACATTCCTCTTACAACACTTGGAATGCAACTGCCATTGGAAGGAAGCAAGAACCACATAAGATGCCACATGTGATATTATCACTCCCAGTTGGCAAACTACAGATTTCACCATTTTTAACTTTTGTGAAGATTCACCTTGTTGAAGGTTTTTTTTTAACCTTGATTAAATCATAATCCCACATTGGAAAAGACTAAATTGGGATATGGTGGGAATAGACAGAAGAATTTCACCTCTTGATGTGTACATTTCCATGCAAGCATAGCCTTCAACATTGCAACAGTTACAAATAAAATTGGGTTTCCATAGATTATTGCAAATTGACTCTTACGTAATTTGAATTTCTGACAACTCTGGGAGATGGGCCAAAATGAAACATTGTTGAATGACTGAGTTAAGAATAACTTTGGACCAAACTACTCATCCATCTATGTCCAATTGGTTGATTGGGAAATGGATTACATAGTAACAAATCAATTGATGTCAAAATGGGGCAAACTGATAATTGGTCAATAGCAGAGGTCAAAATTGTCTTGTGCAAAAAGGCTACGTATATGCTAAATTAATGTGTAGAAAAAGTCGTGTGTAGCAATTGCAATGCAACCAAACATGAAAATTTAGGTGTTGCCCTTTCCATTTGCTGGTCTTTCCATAAGAAACGGTTGTCCAGTTGAGGGGATCCAGTGTCTCTTCTTGGTACCAAATGTCAAGGACTCTGTTCATTAGTTGCAAAAAATGCAAAAAATCTCAACTGGAAAGATCTTGGAACTTAAGAGTAGCCAACACTCTGTCACTAGTTGGTAACCAAGTACAGATGATGGGGCTTACAACTGGGGCACAGTTTGTAGAGAGTGGGAAACCAATGTGTGTGTGTTGTGAAAGTAAAATTCCCCGCAAAATCGTCTCCCTGCAGCAGCAGTACAACACACATGTCATGTGCCAAGTCACAACCCAAAGTAGTTCTTTCCATTTGCAAATCATGTTGAGCACATTCACCTCAATTTTGCATCCCACACTACAACACACAGCAACCAGACATCTGTGCATAGCCTACACTTATCTATGATAATTTGAAACTTTTTCATGGTTCCACCCCAAAATACAATACACAGCAACAACACACCTGAGCATAGCCTTAACATGTCTACAAGTGAAGTTCTTTCATGTATTGAGTTGCAGGTCAATTACAACTGCAGAGAGTGATGTAATCACAGTTCTAGCTTGTAGCAGCTGAAATAAATAGGTAGCAAAAACTAATAGTCACTCACATATTCTGAATGAGTGTCCAAGATTTGGGCATCACACTAGTGTTGTAGAAGGAAAGAAATATTCACCTTGCAAGAACTCTGGGTACCAAAATTGATCATCTTGCCACATTTGATCTGCATCATGAGCCACAACCCTCCTGTTATGTAATGGTTTTCATGTGGCCTTTTCTGCCTCTTTTTAGTCCCCTTACAAGGCACAATGGACAGGTCTTCTTGGGGTCTACCTTACCTAGGTATTGTTCAAAATCCACATGCCCATTCTGTAAATTCACATGCCCATATTGTAAATCCACATACCCATTGTGCAAATCATGAAAACCATTATGTTACGGAATGTGCTGAGTACAGGCCATTGTGCCCATTTCACTGCCCATTCAGAAATTTTGGCTTGCCCTATCCAGGCTTGCCCAAAATCCTAACAGGCACCTTATGGGCACAGCAGCCTATATCCAACACATTCCATAATACAGTACGGTCTGCTACTTGAAACAGTATTTGCCACAATAGTGTGAAATAAACCTGGTGATAATACATACCATATGGTATGTCAGCATAAGAGAACCATACAGGAGCCATCTCCTCAGACTCACAAGGTTCACCAACAAAATCAGGCACATGGTAGACATGCACCTGCAAAAGGTTTCCAAAGCATCAAAACATTTGCAATCCCTGATGAAGGAATATACACAATTCTGTTCTGTTTAGATTTCCAAAAGACCACATGAATGTCACCTAGTAGCAGAAGCACGTCAGTCCTCACCTCCCAGGGTTGTGGGTTGTCATCAAAATGGAAGGTCAGAATGCCCCGCTTCTCCATTGACACAGCCACCACCCCTGCCTCCTCTTCAAGCTGCACAATTACAGAAACAGAACAAAACCATGACTGTGTCAGTGGAAATTACAGAGAGCTTGTGGATGATTCTACCTACCATTAGCCATACACCTCACTCTTTATGAATAAATCCTCATTGTCATAGCTGCCAAAAGACAAATGCGAATTGCACATTCAACCCACCAGGAAGCTCAATGTGGTGTGTGCCAAATGTGAGGTGGAGTGAATTGGGACAGAAAAGTAACATCAAAAACTGAAAACAGTGTTGAAGTTCAAAACCAACCCACCTCACGAGCAGCTGCTTCCTCCACAGTTTCACCAGTTTCAACCTTGCCTCCAAACCCATTGTAGTAGCCTTGTCCAAATCTGCCCACCACAAAGTTCACCACCAAAAAACCACCTGATTTTTTTATCTCACGAATTTCCTCTAGAAAGCATAAAAGGATGATACGAAATATTATGCAAAGACTTTTTAGGGTTTAGTACTTACCCACGTTTCTTCATACCCAATAGAACTTTACCCTCCTTCTCAATGATCACAAGAGTCAACACCTTTGGCTTCATTGTCTTCTCAGCCTCGTTTGGTTGGATCTGCATGTCTTTTGCACCGGGAGAAACACTCATGTGCACAAAACTCAAACTCCTAGGGTTTGGCCTGCTGATGATGAAAATCTTTCTTCTTCCTGCTGCTGCAACCAAGGACGAAGTTGGTGAGCTATGATTCTCTCTCGTTGCTGCAATGTTTGTAGGAAACCCCTTCTTTTTCTCCTTCTTCTTCTTCAGTTCCGCAAACTGGCACAAGCTGTTTGTAACAACAATACTATTTGCAGGCAAACTAATCACAAGACCCAAGTTGCGCATGATGAGAAGATGGGTGTGGAGAAGCGTGAGGATTCATTACCACACCCTTGTTTTTGCAACTGATTTTTGTGGGTACCTTCAAAGCATCAGCAGCAACTCACGCTTAACACTCACGGATGTCAACCCAGCTCAAGAGAAAGGTGTAAGAGAAAGAAAAGCAAACAAACCACCATGTTTGTCACTTCTCTCTCCTCTCTCCCTCACATGAAAGTTTCTAGACTTCTACTACTTCAGACTTCTTCTCCAAAGGACTGACAATTTCCAGCATTGCAATAAATGTCAGTCTGAAACTGAAGGGTTAAAGCCCCCCAGGGTGGCCACATTTCAAATTCTGGCATCCCATTTAGGGAATGTTCCCGAGACAATGAACAATTCTGACATCAAATTTAGGGGATGTTCCCTGTCCTACTACGGGCTTTACCCATCATAAAACATCATAAAACATGATGTAGAAGGGGCATGTAGGAAACCCCTTCTACATCATACTATGTTTTCTTCATCATGTAGGAAACCCCTTCTACATCATACTATGGGCTTTACCTATCATAAAACATGAGTAAACATGCATACATCATACTACGGGGTTTACCCATCCTAAAACATGAGGCGAAGATTACGATGAACCTAAACATGCATATATCATACTATGGGCTTTACCCATCCTAAAACATGAGGCAAAGATTATGATGAACCTAAACATGCATAGATCATACTACAGGCTTTACCCATCCTAAAACATAAGGTGAAGCTCATCATGAACCTAAACATGCATAGATCATACTATGGGCTTTACCTATCATAAAACATGAGGCGAAGATGAACCCAAACATGCATAGATCATACTATGGGCTTTACCTATCATAAAACATGAGGCGAAGATGAACCTAAACATGCATAGATTGTGAAGCATAGGTGAGGGAGTGTTCTTACACCTGCTCCTTAAGAGTGGGAGGGATCTTTTACGCATGTAAGGTTGAAAGGGATCCTATCTCCACCCATAGGGAGTTGGCATAATATCCCTCCTCGCTCTCTCATCTTTTCAAGGAGGGATAATTTACAAATACAAGGTAGGTGTCATTGGATACACAAGGAATTTGAATGTTTCATGTGTAATGCAAGGCCCCAATGTAGGGGCCTTCCTAAAAGAAGGGCCCTACAAGTGATACTTGAATTTGTCTCACATGTCAATCCCTACCGATGGGCCTCGCCCACCATATAAAACATGAGACAAATCCTATCACAAGCTTTAAACATATGTAGGTCACAAAGTGTTGGGAGTGGGAAGAATCTCGTCCTTACTATTTAGGAATGGGAGGGACTTTCCACCTTTAACTAACTAGGCATAAGATCCTTGCTCTATTTCAAGAAGGGTATTCATGAATATAAGGTGCCTTCCAATTACATTTAGAATTTTGAACATTGTGCCAAATCTTTAAAATTGTGTTGTTGTCATAAATGAATCGCAAATATGATTTTATATGGATTATCAAAGTATGAATCAAAAGTTCATGGACTTGCCTTCTTGTCATGAATAATTATTATTCCACATTTAAGGGTAGTGTTTTTTTTTTTTATTGGCGAATTTCCACCAAATTTTGATTTTAAAAATATGATTTTGACCTATGCAAAGGATTTTTCATGAAAAAAATGACCCAAATTTGTCAAATTTGAAATCTTATTTTTTCAAATCACCAATTTTTCAAATTGTCAATAGGTAGCCAAAAATATAGAAACATTCTATTTTATATTTTATATTTTCATATCTAGTATGTAACCAAATTTAACTAAATTATTTTGCGAATGATCGTCACTTTGGCTACATCACAAAATACTTAAAAGAAACCTTGTGTAAGGGTAGGTTATTGAAAATTTTATATAAAATGTAAAAGGTTGAAATTAATAAGGTTATTAGTAGTTTATTCAACAATAACTATCATTGATATACTAAAATTATTCATAGATGTCATGTGAAGTGCTCATATGTAGACAAGATATAACAAGTGGTTTAGTACACATCAATATTCAAGGGTGGCAAGAAATATTCATAACAAGGTAAGTACATGGTTTTTCAAGAAGCCCATCATTCTTTCAAAAGTGTTTGTATCTTCAAGTCTTTTGTTCCCCTTTTTTAGCACATATTTTTTTCACTCCTCTATCTTTGCATTAGTCTTTGTAACTTATGTTTTCTTGATGTTTATCATCTCTTTAACTTTATGTGCATTTTTGCTTCACCATCATCCACAATCCTTGATCACTAAAGTTTTTGTTCATAGTTTTTCACTTTGCAATGATTTCTACAACCTTTATGTTTAATATATGCCTATCATCTTTTTGAATATGCAAATGCATCTTTGTCTCATTGTCTTTTGCATTTTGATTAACAATTTTTTTCACACTCCACTTTACGTTGATATTTGTAACTTTGTAAACATTGTGCTTTACAACACATCTTGCATCCGTGGGAAGTCATTCCTTTAGTTAAGTTCTTTTATCTAGTTTTGCAAACATGAATTGACAATGTACAACTATGAAGCAACTAAATTGAACAAATTTCTCACGTCTTTTCAAGGTGATGATGCATTGTTTGTTTTTGAAAAAATGGATAATGTTTTCATTTTGCACTAATGTCAAATCGCATGGTGTATTAACTACTAAATAACAAAAAAGTTAAGGACTCAATCAAAACGTGATATACCCCTCATATTCCCATTTTTCCATCATGCAATACAATGATTACAAATGGATCAATTTCTTTCATGTCAATAGAAATTTTGTACAACATTTAACACAAAATCAAAATCTATAATGAAAAAGAACGTGAAATATATTATCCTTGTGACTATATTTGTAGCTTATAATTTGTATAAGTTATGCATGTATTTAAGTATTTCCATTATTAAGAATTTTTTACTATTGGGAAGTCAAGTGTCCATTGGTCTTCCATGATTTGTTTTTGTTATCAACTTAATTATAAAAAATAAACTCAAATAGCAAAATGGGAATGACTTGGTTGAGATTATGGACAAATTTAAGGACTTGTATGGCCTATTAGCATTATAAATGGTGCAAATATTTATGTTTACAAATCATTCGAAGGTCGAAGTTTTTGTAGTTGACTAGGTGTTATTCATTCAAATTAAAAGGCTACAACATTCAAATGCAATCTATAGTGAACAATCAAAAGAGGTTTTGAAATGTGTTTATTGAATCCCTAGCTTTGTCAATGATGCACAAGTCTTCAAACTTTCTTCTTTGGACCATAAGGTCATAGAAGGAAATTTTGTTATCAACAATGGACATGAAGGTATATTATGACCTTCCATTCGAAAGATAAGGGTTATCCCCTACTACTTTGGTTGATGTTATTACATAAGTAATCAAAATTATGCCACACTATTTTTGAAATCATGTATGATTGATAGTTGTGTTGTGACAAGAATGTGTTTGGGAACTTTTTCAATGTATTGAAAGAAATTCAAAGAGTTTTTGCTAAAGACCAACTTATGTATCTTTTTGCTATCTAATGTAATGGTGTGTTATTGTTTGTTGAATAATTTTATTTTCAACAAGACAGATGAAAACATAAAATCATTAATGATTTAATTAAAAGTAATTGAACCAAGTTGGAAAGAGGAAGCATGAACAAAAAAATCTAATAGAAGTAGGTAATAACCTTGATAGTTAACATTTTCCTTTGCATGCTAATGAAATCTCCAAATAGTACAATGAATGCAATTAAAATAATATCTTGAAAATCATGGGCCATGGGTTCAGAAATGCATATTCTAACTTGTGGTTTTATGTTTCACTAAAATAAAAGAATGTACACGAATAATGTGTAAGACTAGAAACAAAGGTTCAAAATTGAAAGTTTAGAATTTAAAACTAAAATTGAAAGTATGAAATCTAATGTCAAAAACTAAAAACTAACTACTCTTGTTATTCTTGATCTTCCAATTAACTTCATGATCATAACCACATGAAGTTGGTTTCTCTATTTTATTTTTTTTGATGAATTTGAAAGTAGGTGATTGGTGGAAGCATTTCAATTCTATATTGAATAAAAGCATGACACATTATTGAATCAAGTTTGCTAGAATGTTCACCATGTTTTTGCTTATGTGATTAATTTTCTTATTTTTAGATTTCAAATATTGTAGTTTGCCTTTCATTGTTGCTCTTGGACTTTGTTACAACATTTTTCAATTTCAAGTTGTGTGACATTTATGTTTTTTATTATGTCTTTTTTTAAACCTCAATGATTTGGGAGAAAACATTTATGCTCTTGCACTTAATACATGTGTTCTCAAGTGTTATAAGTCATGTTAGTTGATTTGTAGGCACTATTTCTAATAGAATGTTCACAATATTGACAACATTTGTAAATGACAAATGAACTTTTAGTAATCATCTAAATTTAGAATATGTAATTGACTCTTTAATGTTCCATTTGTAACTAGTCGTCCCTCTAGATAGTTCCACACTACATTGTCCTTTTATACATGTCACAATGCAAAAATGTTGAACCCTCTAAATATTTGAACATTTCCACCAATGTTTTGCTTGTGACCATGTAGTAAAAATCTTTGATGAGGTTCATTAATCCAATGAATAAATCCACTAGAAGATTCCTATGACCCTAAAAAAGTACACAACTTTCAAAACCCTAGAAGAGTCTAATAAGCACAATCAAATCATATTTGTTTGACTGCTCCCTATTTCTAATTAGCTAAATACTAGTTTGAATGGTCCAAGTGGGTTGTTATTAATAGTCATCCATCTATTTACAATTTGGGTTTTAGTTTTGTGGGTGGGGTTGAAAAAAAATTAATAACTAAAACTTTGATTTCTCTTTGTAAGGTCACATATCGAATGTTGGTGGAGATATTCTTATAATGTCTTTTAATGTACATAGGAATTATTTATATGCCTTAAAAAGGTAATATAAAAATTTAAAAACCATATAATTATTTTAAAGTTTAGAGAGAACTTTCCAATGTGTGTAACATCTTGTGTTGCAATTCTTTTAGAATTATAAATGGAAACCAAAATCTTTATTAAAGGTGTTAGTACAAGTGACAATACACATTTAGGTATTTCTTGGAAGGGAAAATTTGATAAAGTTATTTTCAATGTGACAATTTTGATTTTGATTGAAATATTTTCATTCAAAGTGTTCTATAATATATCGAGAAGGATGGGCACAATTTACTCTTGCAAATCTTGATTTTTTATAGATACATGCATTATGAAGATGATGACATCATGGGAAAATGTGTAAAAATGGTCTCATAATCTAGTTTCTTGAGGAGTAGTTTCACATTACAATGGACAAAATTTAAGAACATGGTCACCTCATGAAAGGTCTTGTGACATTAAAATTGAGGTGTGGTAGAATCCATTGGATCCTCTTCATGTGGTGAAGTGTAAACCCCATCTCCCTTAGCATAAACATCTTTCACAAGCAAAAGTGTATTTATTGTAGAACATCCCTCGAATGATTTGACAACCTCATAGGAGTTTGTATTGAATTTTTTTGGAAGATGGTGTTTATTCCACTCTTCAATCATCAAATCATACAATGAATTGTGGTGATCAATATCTATATGAAACTTTCTTGTAATCATAATTTAAATTGTTCCTTTTATCTTTACACATTTTGCCAAAGTGAGGAATTCTTGCTAAATTGTGATCTTGTGTAGTTCTTTGATGATTGCCCATTTTTATGTTGTGAGAAGGATTTGAGAACATGGATCAACCAATCCTTCTACAACAAGGTGCTCCACTTTCTTGCATTTAATTAGTATCAAAGCATTTGCAATCACCTTGTCTTTGGTGCAAAAGTTTGGCATATCTTTGCATTTTCTTCTTGCAATTGTGCAGAAAAATCACATCCACCTTTATTCTCCACTGATAGAAACGAATGTTTGTTGTGTGCAAGAGTAATTGAAGATGTCTTGCAAAGAAGATGCACAATGCAGACCTTCAAGAGGACAAGCATACAATGGGAATACAATGCTTTAGACATAAAAGGAGGATGATGCTTGAGCCATTGTAGATTTGTAAAACTATCATTGTACATGCAAGAATGATGAACCATCAGTTGTGGTAGGAGCAAGAATGCACAATTTTAAAAGATTTTGCACGAATGCTTCAATATTTTACTACTTGACCCTATTACTTATGTAGTTTTAAAACAATTAATTCTTCCCAAATCATCTCCTCAAATGACTCCACTCCCCTGTCCTACCGAGGTTTGTTAGTTTGTGTGGGATGTGGAGAATAGGAGAAGGGCGTGTCTTAAGAACCTTCTGGAATCTGGGGTACCTTTTTCCCGAGGCTGGTAGTCAAAAACCTCAGAACATTCAAAAGATACATTGAAAAACCTCTCAGATTATGATAACACCATGGCTGAGACCTTACAAAATAAGCCAAGGCCCTGTACAGCCTAGCAGAGAACTTAGGTTATCTTGTCTGAATGCACTGCTGCACACAGCTAAGATACAGTACTTCAAGTGGAGACATACTCAAAGTTGACCTCGATACAACAGAAAGGTTCAACACCCAGTAAAAGTTGTTAGTTTGCAAAGGTGTGACAAGGTCTTGAAGGTGTAGACAGCTACAATCCCGGTTGTCAGACAAAAACTAGCATGAACCTGAAAGCAGCAGCAGCAACAAACTGAGCACAACTGGATTTTGTATGCTCCCAAGCACCTCAGAAACTGTGAGAACTCTAGCAGAAATCCCTTTGGTGGAAATCTATTTCTATGCACCAAGGGGCTAGAAATACAGATCAGAGTTCCCACCAAAAAGCTTACAGGTTGTTGCTATCATGTTGCTAATACACCATTAAAAATCAGCAAATCACACAGCATTCAGAATGGTGCCATTCATAATGATACTACCCCAACTGGTAGCCAGGTTCAAAATTTGATTATGTGTTATCTGTCAAAAATGAATTGCTTAATGACCCACCTGAGTATTTCAGGTTATGGTGCCGCAGCCAATCTGGACCTCTTTCTTCAAAGTCAGCTTTAGAAAGTGCAGACTTCTGAAATGAACTAGATGAGGCAAACACTGAGGCACCGCGCCAGGCATCAAGTTTTGGGTCAGCCGCCCTTACTACCTTGATGGTGGCACCTAATGGTCTAGTCATTCTCAGCTCTGCGAGCAATCGCATGTCTAAGCCTTCAAAAAGGGAGTTGCCTCCAGTGAGTAAGACTGAACCCTTCATCACCCGCTCCCTGTAGTGCTGAGGCAGACGCATGAGAGCTAGTGCCAACATCTCCCCCAATCCAGCCTGATCCAATCCCATCATGGAAGGCTGCAACACAATTTCAGGGGCCCGAAACCTTTCTACACCAAGTGGAATCCGAAAGTCTTCAGCTGTTAGAGGCCGCTGTTGGACACTAGGGATCACAGTTTGAGCCCCCTGAATGAGCCCTGTTGGTGGCATAAATGAAGGGTCCAACTCCTGTTCACAAACACTCAAAAATCACCAATGGTAATGAGTGCACAGTCACATCATCAGCAGAAAAGTATTAGAGTAAACAAAAATCCATGACCCTGCCTGTTATACCAGGTCCAGAAGGGGAGCAATTTGGGGTGTAACTTTTACATCAATTGAACTATTATCAAATCACACAAAGACAGATTTACCTTAAGGCGGATATTGATTCTGGCCAACTCTGCCTCGTCCTCATCATCCTCATCATCACCATCAGCGTCTTTACCCACTCTTTTGTAGAGCTCCCAGTCATCATCATTCATGCCAAAGGTGTCCTCATCTTTCCCTCGGTCAAAGGCTGCAGTGGTGAGCAGCTTCATGCGCTCCTTCTGCACAGCACTCAATCTCTCTCCCCGGCCACTCACCCCTGATGTAAGTGATGTCACAGCACCTGCTGATGCCATTCCAGTTTTCTGCCGCTTGCTCTGATCCACCCTGGCAGATACCTCAGCTTGCCTCACCCGCAGCTCCTCCAAGTATAGCTCAGGATTTGCTCTGTCACCACCACAAACCCCTACCTTGTAAATCGAAACCTTGGATTAGTTCACACCCATTGATTTTCAATAATCAGGGAACTACACACCAAATGTAGGCAGATCCTTGCTCCATACATGTGAAAAGAACTCCCAACAGAAACAATGACGCATTTGTTAATCTTCAATTCCAACCAGAAATCCCAATAAATCAAACTCCACCTCACTCGAAGTGTTGAACTCCCTATGGGTAAATGGAGTGTTTCACACGCAGAATCCTTGTCTGATCCGTTATGTTGTGCCACTAGACTGTGGTAATGGGAGTCACAATCTGGCCATTAGAGCACATCATCCCTTCTGATGAGACCTTGTTTACCATGATCTCATCTGGTCCCAAGAGAATTGGTCTAGCTGGAAGTTCAACTAATACATGACTATTGCTGCTGCGGGTTCTTGAGGCTTCAGTAGTATACAGTTGAAGATCACATCTCAAGCTCCAGGTAAACAAGATGAACTCAAAGATGATACTGAAACAACAATCAACAACTTACAGCCGACGTTCTTCTTCTAGTTGCTGTTCTCGCTCACGTTGCAAGTCCTCTTCTTGCCGTTTTTGTTTCGCCCGAATGCGCCCCTCAGTAGTAATTTTCAAAAACTGTTGTTTCTTCTTTTCCTTTAGCTGTGCACACAAACTTCTTGGTCAGCTAGCTACTACAGAAGAATTCAAAAAAGGCTCCTGATTATAAACTCCAACCAAAATAGAACTTACTTGTTCTGGTGTGAGAAGGCTGTTAGGAACCTCAAGGAGAGGATATTTCTCTGACATTGGTATATCATCCTCTACTTTCTTAATATCTACAGGCTCCCCCTTTGCTTTTCTCAATGACATCATTGCCTTGGTTAGTGCAGCCTGCACTTCTTCACGGGAGCCAAAACTTGACGGTCCCAAAAGAGAGGCCTCTGCCTTAGCATCTTCTGCATCATCCAACTCCTGCAAAAGATACTCAAGTCCTTCAATTTCTGTCTCCAAGTCAGCAATTTTTGAGGATCGTTTAGCAAAGGCCATTTCCCGCAAGCGCTGCCCTTGTTTCTCCTTTATAGCTGCCCTTCTTGCTAACTCCTCTTCACTCGGCTGCTCCTTCTCAGGAGGTGGCACCCACGGTAATTGCCACCACTTTGTCTTGGCTTCTGCCTCTGCACCCCCTCTCTGCAGCATAATAAGATTACAAGATGGGTGATGAAAGTGTATCTAGAACAACTGCTGAATCTTTTGAGAAAGTTTTACAAATATATATATCCTCATAAATACTGAGAACCTCTCCGTACACACTATTTGAGTCAACCCAAATAGAATTGAGAGATGTTCTAGTAATGGCATAGACCTTTCAGATCTGACAACATATTGGTTGACAGGGGAGAGACGAACCCAACCCTAAAACACTGACGAGAAGTTTGAACAGTGACAGTCAAATGCATGTGCAGTGACCTTCAACAGCAACATGTATGGTAGTGATCAGCAACCATAACATTGCCACTGACTTCAACCGGTCCTGCCAGTGGGTGAATGTCAAGGTCATACATTGACCAACATACTGAGTTTCTTTCACAAGACCAGCAGTAATGGCTGCGTTGGCCACTATGCTGGCTAGCTCAACAAAATTGAAAGGAGAAGGAGATGACCAAGGAAACCAAGAAGAAAGATGAACACCAGAGCAAAAAATATCAAATGAAGAAAGAGGAAGAAAAAAGAGAAAAAGGCCAAGCATATTAAGAGTGTGATCTTTTGAAGGCAAATAACAAAGAAAAATGTCAACTCAACAGAGTAGGAACCACTGGTTGGCTGACAGAAGTTTCCTCACAACATATTTGAGTTACTGGATTCAACATATAACTACTTTTCAAACCTCAAAGACTTCTCAATTCCCAATTTACAAGGTGGTATTCACATGTCTATGAGACAAAGCCAGCAGCACAAATCACATAACTTGACCTTAAATGATGGCATCAGCAGTCAAAACTGTTCAAGAGTACAAATGTTAAATTCTAAGAAAGAGAAGGGCAGCACCTGAAAGATGCTCAGCTCTGCATGGTAGTCTTCAGCAACATAACAGTACTCTTGCTTCAGCTCTTCAACTTTCTCCCAGACTATTTCATTCCTGTTGGGCCACACAAGCCTGCTATGATCAGATGCACTTCAAGTACCTCAACAGCCATGCCACTACAATTGCTCCATTCCCTAGACTGAACATAAATCCACCATAGATAAGAGACTCTTAACCCTTCAATTGCTTTGGACTAATGCCACACCTGCAAAGGGTCACAGAAAACGGACAGGATACAAGAGGTAATACTTTATGCAGATTTACATAGAGTGTATAAGAGGGAAAACAGACACCATACAAGTGATAAGAGTGTATAAGAGGGAAAACAGACACCATACAAGTGATAAGGGTGCTGTAACGATAGTAGGCGCTTCAAATAGCTTGTAACATGAAAGCCTCCCACTCCTGTTCTACAGCAAGCCTCCATTATTGGCTCTCCATTCACCATCTGTTCCATGCAAAACCTTCCCAAGAGCATCAGTGCAGTTCAACTAGAATCCTGCAAAGAGGACCAGGAAGCCAACTCTCTTGGAAACATGCATGTGACAGGGACTACACTCATGTCTGTGTGACTGGAACCATGCATGAGAAGGGAGAAAGATACCGGGATGACATGTGTTGTTGTGTGTCCTGAGCAAACCAGCAGCCCATCCGACTCACACAAACCTAATCTCTGGTTGTACGCATAACTGAACATACCATCACTGCCAAATTCTGTCACAGAACAGTTCATGAGAATGGCAAGCCCTTGTACACAAACAGATGTCCACTGGCTCAAGCCGCGTTGGCATATGAACCTTCTAAATGAGCTGTCTACTTCAAAATAGCAAGAAATAGTGGACAAATATGAAGTAAGAAATAAGGTACCCAATGAAGGAACACCATAAGTTTCAAAGAGAAGTTCAGCCATGCGGGTGCGAGAGAAGATTGGATTGCAAGGGGCTTCTGTTAGAAGCACTGGATGATCCACCTGCCCTATCAACACACAATCATTCCTCAGGCACACATCCCTTTGTATTCATTATCTCACTGCTCAGTTCACAGGCCAGCATTACTTTGTAGTTGTCAGTGTAAACAGCACTGAAAATTTTGAAGCTTAAAAATCTCTCTGATTCATATTGCAAAGAAATCAAACAACATGGGAATTCTTTCTACTTGTGGCACACCTGATAAGGACATAAAAAGTCCAAACTTAAACTTACCACAGCTCCATCAACTCCTATCCTGTCAAAAGTATAGTCCAGGATCTGCATTAAAGCAAACCCCAGCACTGTGTCAGCATATTACAACCGCGTGAAGTTGATCATCCATTTAAAAACAACTTTGGAATATGGTCCACGGAATCTTATGAACAATGGGCAGCAGCGTACAGATTCCATTGTCTCAAACTGGTAGACCACATTGCCATCGAATGCACTCCGCAAGGAGGAGCGGGTGAAGTCAAATAGCTTTACAGTCCCAGAATCGTAATCACCCACAATACTCGTCAATTCACCTGCAAATAATAATAACTATGGATCATCCTAACAGTCAACTAAAAAAAAATCTTGGTTGACCTTGACAGAAGCTACAGCATTAGCAGACTGATGTTTGAAATGATGCTTGGAAGAAGTATATCCAGGAAACCATCCCCAGATCTTACATCTAGTGCTTGCAGAGCAATACAAGGTCAGGTACATAGGAATGGAATAGACATATCTGCATAGTTCTTAACTTCATATCTTTTCTTTACTTGCAGAGGTTCAAGAAACCCCAAAACCCTGGAAACATGAAAACCATGATAACAAGAGTTGGAGGAAGTGTACCAGAACCCCGATGTCGAGGTCTGTGCAAAACGTTATGGAAGGAAAATCTAGGATCCTTTTCTCCAGCCCAACTGTTCCATCACCCTCCTTTCTGTCAGCAACACTAACATGACTTAAACAGAAACCCTTGACATAAAGACAAGATCTGAAATTTGAAATCACACAGTGTACAGAAGAGACATAAACTGAATTGAATGCAATCATTCAATTCTGAATTCACAATCAAAACACAAACAAGTGATAGCAGAAGTTGGAATGTGTGGACAAATGAGAAGTTGACAGAAAACAGTACATGTTGACAACTGCAACTGAATTCCTTTTATCTTTCCACACTCTCTAAACCCTACTGCCTCTCTCTTTTGAAGGTTTAACAATTCCAAACCACATGTAACCCCAAGTAATGCAGGGTTCTTCAATTCCCATCCCAACAACCAAAGGCCCCTAGTCTCCTCACTTTTGTATGACGAGTTGACCAAGGTGATCCACATTGCAACTAAGACAACTAGTGAAAGCTAAGCACTGCTAGCATGTGTGCACACGGCAGTAATTTTCCACCAACAACCGCTTCCAAGATGTCACAAGTAAACCATCGCCTTAAACTCGTCCGACAAAAAGAAACAGAAGCAACCAAAAACCAAAAAAGGGAAAAAAAAAAAAAAACACTAAGCTCACCATCACAAACGCATACGAAAAGAAAACAGGCCAATAACTACAAAAAATAACAAAACCAAAACCAAACCGAAAGCAACCAGAAGCAGGAAGTAGGAAGACCAAAAGATTACAGAATGCTCAAAAAGGCGAGAGTTATAGCAACGAGTGAAAAAGAAATGCAAAGAAAGAGCGACTTGCCCGACACGACAGAAATAAGCACCGTTATCGATCACCAGTGGTCTGTGAGACGGCATCCGAGAATAATCAGATTGCCTTTCAGGCCTTCCTTGCGAAACCATCTCTCTCGGGCCTTCCTTTGCTGCTGCTGCTGCTTACAATTCCTCCTCTGAAGCCGCTTAGGTAGTGGCCGCCGTCATCACCACTGCGATGTCAATCTCTCTCTCTCTCGATGCTCTTTGCTCCATCACCCGTATTCTGCCATCGCCAAACCTAACCCTAGCTCCCTCCACTTCTTTGGTTGTCTTCGGGCTCGCTGCTGTTGCTCGCTGTGGTGTTTTTCTGCGCCATCGCTGCTTCGTTTGTTTGGCCGCTGCCTCCGGTCGCCCGGTTGCCATGCAAGCGGTTGAGAGTTCAAATCCCGCTACGTACATACACTACATTACCAGTGCTGTCCGGTTCTTGGTTTTGAAAGGAACCATTTTTTTATTTTTTTTATTTTTATTTTTTTTAATTTCATAGAGCCTTTGGTGCGAGTTTGAAAGCAATTTTCTAGATTTATAAAATCTTGGGTTCCCCAGACTTCCCAAGAATTTGGAGCCCAGTTTGGTTAAGAATCGGTTTGGTTTCATTTACGATACATCAAATGAAAATTAATAATAATTTACATAAATATATGTATCCACATTCAATAGGAGTGAGGTCTTATAATAGTAGTACCTTGTGGGGTTCAATACGAACTTGTCAAATAATTAATACATTTTGAGAATTTTAATTTGATAATTTAATTTTGATTTTGAAGATTTCGACACTTACAAAATTATTATAATAAAACTATTTGTATTATCAAAAAGTTTTTAGTTGTCTTCCTAGTTCAATTGTTCACATGTATTTGTATTGCATTGAAGAGAGCCAAGGTTCAAATCTGATCATAATAAATTTTGAATTTTTCAACATAATAAGATTTTTTTTTTTGAAAATTTTGATAAAATTTAAAATAATTCAATTTGTGCCAATGCCACTTAGATATTATGTAAACCTAAATGATGTGGCAATGAATATGTTTTTAATGTGAACACATAGAATTTTGAGTATTTTTAACTCATGTCATTTTTCATGTTGTGATTAATGACGGCAAAAAGTTGAAGGTCATTGTTTGTTTCTATAGATTAAACATTGCTATAAGAGTTTGAAGAAAGCATATGAAGGAAAGACGTTTTTTTCTATTTTTTGTATGTAATGTAGGACTTATCCTATTTTGAAGGCGAATGGTTGAAAAGGAAGGAGTATTTATGGAATGGCAACTTGTGGAATTGGAGGGGAGGATGCTCCAATGAGATAAAAAGGGAAGCAAATTGTGGAGAAGGGAAAAGAGCAAAATGATGAACCATGAATTTTTAAATTGTGATTTCTTTTGGATTGTGTTGTTTAGATAGTGGTTGTTGTATTTCTATTCCATTGCACCAATAGTTGTTAAGGCAATGTACTATGTATTTCTAAATTAAAATTGTATGAAGGGTTGGTGCCAAGAATTGATGAAAATACAAGGTGGTCTGAGCTATAGGGGAAATGCATATAGTGAATTCTAAAACCTTTTGTAATTTGGGTAGTTTTGTTGAATGTAACAAATTTGGTCTAAAGAATGGTGCAAATGCTAAACATGAGAAACCTTTAAAGGGTATTCTATAAAGGAAGTGGAAAAATGAACAAAATTTGGGTTGGGCTTGTGTTATCGTAAGTAATCATCTACCCAACTTCGTTATGTGTAATGTTATACCCATTCTGTTAGTGGTTTTATATGAATATAATGAATGCCATCTGACTTGAAATCATATATTATAAAATGACAATATAAAAAAAAGATGTATTGTTGTAATGAGAACCTAAAGCAAATCATACACAGAAACCACATTGCATGCTCATGGGTGGGATCTTAACAACTTAATTCAATTAAATGAACATTGAATGACCTAATCTCTAGTTAAACCCCCCACAATTTTGTGGTGCAAAATGTTTGTCCATTAATAGTTGTGACCCATTTATTGATTAGGCATAACCAAGTTTTACAATTGGGGGAACCCCGTTGTGCAATTGACTTAGTTGCAATAGTAAATGACTTGGTTTTATGTGAATTAAGGGTTTAGCATTAGGGCTAGGATCTAATCGAATTATTTATGTGATTTTGGATTCAAGTTGTATTGAGAGTAATATTCTAGTATTTGTTAGTGAACTTCATTATATCTCTTGTTGTTTTGTAAGACTTTTTTTTTTGGTTATAATTATTAAAAAAATGAAAATTAAGAAAGTATGTAATCAAAAAAACAAAATCCTATAAGTCAATTAAACAAGGAATCAAACCGACTTTTTTACTCATTTGGAAAGAGGGTGAATGTTTCTTTCAAGAAGGGGATGCACATTTGAAAAGTCTTGGTGCTTATACCTTTAAAGAAATTCAATTTATTTTACAAGTACAATAGCCCTAATTTAGGTTTTAATTCCAATTTTCAAAAAAAGTAACTTCAAGTTCAAATTTAATTTCCTCAATGTTCTAAACTTCTAACCTAGATACCTCAAAACCTAACTTAGAATTTTAACCTCAATCTGCAAATAACTTAAACCTATGAACATTGGTACATAAACGACTCATAATCACCAAAAGTTTTTGGTGTTTGGAAGGTAGGGGGGGCAATTTTCACCAATTTTCAATAAGAAATGTTTGATTTGAACCTTTGCAAAGTTCAAATCACAAGGGTTTTTTTCAATTTTTGATATAAAAATTCGATGAATGTTTTCATATATATAGAAAAATTATTTCAATTTACACTAGGAAAGCAAGAATTTTTTTAATTCCTTGTTATATTGGTTTAAAAATGACAAAAAAATTGTCAAAAAAAAAAATCACCAATAAAAAATTCATAGTAAGGATTTTTTAATGATTTTTTTAAAAAAAAGACCTTAGAAATTAAAATCAAATGTTATGTTTCAAATTCCATTTTTTAAGAAAAAAATTCCCAAATTTTGGAAATTCTTTTTAGACCAAATATTTGGTGGCATTTCAAAATATTGTTTGATTGAAAATTGGGGCAATCGTTTCGCCAATTTCTACAATTTGAATAATTTTTCTACAAACATGTTGATAATTAAATTTTATTTGAAATACTTGTTAATGATGGTACAAAAAAACAAAAAACAAAAGCATTATGTCATCACTATAATATCCCTTATATTTATCAAACCAAGTGAAGGTTTAGGACTATCACAAAAACAAAACAACTAGCACAAGTCACACATCCACTAGTTTTCAATGAGGAAGCTTCATTGGAATTAACACATCATTTCTCACATTCATTTGTAAACTATTCATCACTTTTGATAACTTCTCTTCACAGCATTATCTTGTGTACATGTTACAAATGTTCACAATAGCAAATGAAAATATACTAAACAAAACATTACACCTTTATTTTAATGTTTTCACATGTCATTTTGAACCTTTTTATTAGTGCCTTCATGGAGCTAAATATTTATAACTTATGTAACACATGAACCATCCAAGTACATCTTGTAATCAACCATGTGTAATTGATTTTATAATAATAAAATTTGGAATTACATTCAGCTAAATAGTTATAAACCACCACTTTAACATTTTATTGTTAACTTATATTTGTTTGGGTTAATATATTGATTGGCCTTCCACCTTTTCGAATTGTAAGGAAATGTTTTCATGCAAAAGAGAATATTACCAATGACATGCTCTTATTAATGTTGAAAAACAAAGATTACAATGTTTTACTACACCAAAACTAACATTAGTGCCTTGCCATCCTAAATTGTGTCACATAATCACACATGGGAAGTTGTTTCACCATGATAAAATTGTATCAATGTTCATAGATGAATTTCATGACCAATTCATAATTTTGTTCATGAACAAAAAAACTTTGATAAAACATTATGCATAGCTAAGGTTCAATGTTACATGAAAAAACACATATGCAACACATTTATGACATGTTGTTTTGCATCAAGATATGTGTAACACAATGTTTTATTTTGGTTCATCTAATATATTCATAGCTTGTTTTCATTACTATTCATTACATTTGTAGTTATTTTTGTCACTTCTAATTGCACATGATTATGTGACTTTTCAGTCCAAAAGATCATGTCTTTTTTGCCACTAGTCACAAACATGACATTAGTTGCAAATGTCATTAATGACTACAATTCCCATGATTATAATCATTCCATATGTAGTCATGAAGGCCATATCCAATGGCATACATCAATCTATATGGATCTTGGATTGATTTATTAAATGAAATTTGATGAGTTGTTTTGTGTTGCCATGTGGCAAGCCTATGCAACATAAGTTATGCATCCCAACACAAATGTTTACCTAGGCCATCTTAAGCTATGTAGGTTAAGTTACCTACACTAATTTGACATAGACCAAAAATGTGTTAAGTTTGGTAACCTAGCTTAAGTGGGCTATTTAGGTTGCAAATGTTAAAATTTAATCCACTCACTTTCACATTGAAGGCCAAAGTTCTCATCATTGCACCACAATTTTTTTTGTAATGTAAAACATCATTACATTAATTTAATAAACATTTCTTCTAACCTATCTAAATGACTTGCTATACCTACCCTGGCTAAAATAGCCTTGCATAAATAAGCCTTGGTGAGTTATATTATCCTAAGACCTAGTTAGGTCTATTTAAGTTTACTTAGGGCTTATTTATATTTACTTGGAAGCTAATGGCATGATGTTGAATTAAATTTATTTTTGTGCTTCACGTCACTATTAGAAATTTTGTCCTTTGCAACCAAGGAAACAATGACTAATTGTCCTAAATGACTCTATCAATGACCATAATCATATGTTATAATTTCATTATCTACATGGAATTAATATGAATAATAGATTATTCATTTATATGATCGATAAATGAAAATTTACAAAATAAATATATTTCATCCATTTTCCATCGATCATATTGCAACCATTATGGTTTTTGGATGTGTGTTAAAGAATAAAACACTAATGTGGATTATTTAGTTGTCATTTTTTCAAGTAATGAAATGTGCAAATCTAATTGATGACTGAATTTTGATTATTTCAAATGACATGGAAAATATTATCATGATGTTGTAGCATTTTTTAGATTTAATTAATTAAATAATATCCTACATCATTGGAAAAGGGGTCCCATTATATGTTATAGACTTTAAAAACTTATAAAATTACATATATACGACTAAATAATTACTATTACATGGATAGCGTGGCACTAAGTATAATTTTATAATCATTAACCTAAGATGATGTGGTACCCCAGGTGGTCATACAATTATTTTACAATGATTCAAAAATGAATATTAGTAATTCATTATGGATCCAAATAAAAATAATAAAATATAATATGTAAGGAACTTATTTTGATTAATATTATACATATAGGTAATATAGAACCTTTTATTACATTTTAAAAATATATACTTGATATGTAATCCATTAAAAATATTCAATGTGACTAAATTAAATATTATAAATTGACATAAAATTTAATGGTAAAATTATGATAAATTATGAATATTTCTTTATATATCATTTAAAAATAAAATAAAAATGTAAGATGTGAATAAAAAATATTTTATTTTAAAATTTAAATTTAAATGAGAATTTATATAATATATGTATAAAAATAAATTTATTTATTGTATATGTGTAAAAATATATTACTATACAATTATATTAGATTATATGTGTAAAAGTTAATAAAAATTATAGTTTCAAAAAATTAGTTAATATTTTCAGATCAATTTATATTATTCAAATTAAATTAAAGTATTTATAATGAATTATACCTCATATTTAATATGGTATTACATGGATTCATACGTGCAAATTAAAAGCTATTAGTAAAATTATGATATATTGGAAGCAAAATTGTAATATAAATTTTTAAACCAAATGAAGGTGTAAGATATGAAAGTTCTATTTTATTTATTCATGTGTTAACCATAAAGTTTTTTCATTTACAAATCATGTGTTTGAATTTAAAATTTTTTTTCCAAAATATGGTCATTGAAATTTTATTCAATAACAAAATTCAAATAATTTTCTTTTGAATTGAATTTACATTTTTAAAAATAAATTATATAGTTGTGTACATTATTGAAGGAAATTTATGAACAAGTTTTCAATTTTTGCATTTGGAAAAATTATCAATAAGATGTGACTTATTATAGCTGAAGTTTTGTGTAATGTTTAAATGAAGTATGGTCTAAATAAAATAAACATTAAATTATTTACACAAGTGGGGTGGTTTTGTGGTAAAGGAATTGAACTCCATCCTTGGGGTCCAAGGATCAAACTTCACAAATGACATGTGTTGTGGTCAACATTAAAATATTGACCAAATATTCCATACCTACCTAGATGACCTAGGTTAAGTGATTACTTAGGCAAAACTAAATAGGTAGATTAGGTGGTCTATTTACCCACTTAAATTAGGCTAATTTATGTGGTGACATGTATCAACAATTGATAAGATGAAAAATAATGGGAGTAAAAATAATTGAAATCAAAATACATTTTATTATTTGTATTATATATAGTAAATCTATAATATTAAATATTATAAATTCAAAAAATAATGTTTCCCAAGTTTTTGGGTCCAATTTGTAATAGTGAAAATAATTAGATTATGATTAAACTATCATTAATGACTTCATATATGTCCTTTATGATTAATGGATGATATTTGCCACATCACTGTGCCACAACATGTCTTAAATGACTATTGCTTTACATGACTTGTCCATGATGACTTTAGGGCTATTAGTCATTTTTGTTTTTTATGATTGGAATATTAATTATAAACTTAGTCATATATTTGAAGATTTCTATTAGTGTGTGCAAAATCACAATATTTAAAATCATTCACAATTGGTTAATGATCATAAGCTATTTTTTATATTATCATTTTTAGGGGTTGCGTTTGGAATATATATATACTTATTTTTCTAATGATAATTATGAACCCATTTTTTTTAATGCATGCATTCAACAAATAATTTTTTTCATATCAAACTTGCCCAACTTTTTAATGTGTCCAATACATTTTGTTACTTAGTCAAACATGGTTTCAAAACCAAACCATGTGCATTAATCATATTATTATGAGTTTCCTAACAAGACCTAGTTGTGTAGTCATTGTAAACACGCTTAAGTCATGTTACATGACTAAAACTTAATCATAGTTAAAAATTGTCAAAGTCACGGATGTTATTTTTTGACATAGTGAAAAATGAAAATATCATTCAATATTTGGGAAAATTTGAAATACTAAAGGGCCAAAAGTAAAAGTTGTGGGACTAATTGGAAGAAACTTAAGATTTGGTGGCAAATTTTAGACTAAATAATGGAGTTTCAGGGACATCGACGAGAGTGGAAAAGTAATAAACATGAGTTAGTTGGACATATTAATTTATTATAGAAGAAGTAATAACAAAAAATATCCTCAAAATTATATTAGATTTTTTGTATACATTCATGCTTCTTCCACCAAGGCATGCAAAAAAATTTAGTTTATTCTAAGTAATGTAATTTCATTTAAATTAACATATTTTAATTTATTTTAACCTATTTTAGTTTAGTTTAATTTATTTTAGTTGAAGTTAGTTTACTTTAGCCTACTTTAGCTTAATTTAATAAAGTTTAGCCCGAGTAGCCTAATTAAACTTAATGTAGTATAATTTAACCTAATTTAATTTTTAAATAATCTAATTGTACTAATCTATTTTAGTTTACCGTAGTTTAACATAATTTAACATAAATAGCTTAATGTAGCCTAGGTTAATTTAATTTATCCTTGTTTACAAAATTTAGTGTAGTTTAACATAATTTAATCCAAATATTTTAATTTAGTTTAATTTAATTAAGTTTAACCTAGTTTAGCCTAAATAACCTAATTTAGCCTAAAGAACTAAGTTTAACCAACATTAACCAATTTTAGCTTAACTACTTTAGTTTAACTTATTTTGGCAAAATTTAGCCCAAATAAATTTGATTTATCTTAGTTTAGCTTAGTTTACGTTTTACCTTTGTTTAACCTAAGTAGCCTTAAGTTACCTATGTTCAACCTAGAAAAGCCTTGGTTAGCCTAGGGTGGTTTAGGTTAATTTAGGTTTAAAAATTTGGTGGTAATTAAATTTGTTACAAAAAAAAGGTTATGTGGTTTAGGATTTGAACCCCAAAATGGAGATAAAAGGTTCAAATCCTTTCAATTGCAACTTAGATACAAATTTGGTGTCTAGCTTATATGGCTAGCCTTAGGTTTAAATTTGTATGCCTAAGCTAGGCAGCCTAGACTAGGCTAGGAGGCTTAGCCTTATTTGACTCACATTTGATTATCGCTTGACACCACATTATTTGGCCAAAATATAATAATTTTTTAATTTCATGGTGCCATGTGGCATATTGTGGGTCATTGGATGTGTTCTCATGATTGTGTTTGTTACAACTTCAATCACAAAAGATGCAATTACAAATTTAATTTACAACTAGACCATGTATATGATTTGTGCTAAATATGATGTGAACATTTGGAATACATAGTCATGTAATCATGTCTTGTCATATATGGTGGTTAAGACTACAACGCCAATTGTTTTTAAAAATCCTACTTACTATGTTCTGGCATAGTGGAAAAAAAAATTATCTACTCAATAAAATAACCTAAAGAAAATAATAATCAATTATAGTTCTCACTAATCAAGTTGGAGTTTTGTTTGTTAGTTAACAACTAGCTCTTCAATTTAAACAATATAACATGCATTGTGTAATTGAACACTAACCACAAATTGGCAAGGGATTTATTGTTGTCATGCATTTGGTTAATTATATTTTCATTTTACTAGATCAAGTTTAAAAGTTGAAAGCAAGGAATCTCAATTGATTATTTTGAAGGTGCAGTTCATAGATGTGTTCAAGGGGCCCTTTGAATGTAAGAAACAATCACAAACACTATACAATTTTTGAGGTTTATTATAAAGGTTATGGATTCGACAATCTATATACACAGTAGGTGAGGGTTATTAAATATAAAAACACATAAAACACAAGAAAACAAATTACTGAAATATGTTTACCACTAGGGAAAACTACCATTGAAAAACATAAAGCAAAACCCTTGGAGAAACAAAACCAATACTTAAAAATATAGATAGTGTGCTAGAAAGGTAGTTCTTATATTGCCCATCCTTTTAGTTCTATTGTAGTTTGTATCAAAAGTGCCAATTGCTTTCATTGTCATAAACTTTTGTCCATCATCATTGTTGCCTTTTTTTGCTACATTAACCTTCCATTATTACATGTATTGTCCAATGATCATTTGTGTAAAAATAAAAAGGTTACAATATGGTACAACTCAAATGTGAAATATAATTGCAAAAAATAATAATTGTCAATTATATCAAAAGAAATAATTATACAATTTTATATAAAATGTGAAACATCAAAAGAAAAAAACATATTCTTGAAACCACAAAAAAAAAAAATTACTTTTTTTGGAACACAAAGACTTTTATATTTTTTATATTTTTCCACACACTTTGAAATACATTTTAATTTGAAATTCTTTTCAAGCTCTTCTTCTCAAGCTCTTCAACATCAAGTTTTTTTTTGTTTAAATTATTTTTTAACAACTTCAAAATAATGGGCCCAACCCAAAGAGATTCCTTACCACATGTAGATTTTTTTGTCCCAAATCAATGAAAATATTTTCCACCTACCCACCTTTTATAAAAAGTCATTAAAAAAATTCCTAAGATAGTAAAATTACTAATGTTCTATTAGTAAATCTGAAATTTACATAAATTTGATTTATTGGTTTTCCCATAATAGTTAAAATTTGTTTATTTTACCTTGAAAGTAATTTTGTGATGATAATTACCATCAAGTAACACCTACATATTGTGTGTTTTCATTTTTAAACATGCTTTATAGTAACAAAAGAAATCAATTGACATTTTGTTGATAATGATTTCAACATTTAATATTTTTCAGACATTCAAAAGTTTTCAAAGGTGGACATTTTTTCATGGCTCCTTAAAAATTTATTTGCAAAAAGTTTCACAAATGATCAGGCCTTGAATTATAAGTTGATTTTAGAATTTTATAGTGGCAAAATTAGTTTTGTAACATTGGCAAACTATTTGATTTGCTATCAAACTTTATCGATTAAAAGAGATGTTAAAATTTTCATATTGATAGATAGATGGATATCAATATTGATATTGATATTTGAGTGTTAATTATTTGACCATTTTGATATTGATAGGTCCATTTTTGTTATTTCGTTGGGATTCATAAATGTAAGTGAAAAGATTTAACTAAAGATGCATATCAATATTAAAGATTTCCAATAGTTCATTTTACTTGTAGCACATAAAAAATGTTGAAATTTAATACATAAATGCCATCCCTTAAGTGTAATCAACAATACTTCCAAAACCATTGTAGATTTCATAAGTGGTCAATCCCATTCTAAGGGAAAATAAGACAAAATAGTGAACCCAATTTAAACAAACTTGGAGACATAACAAAACAATGGTATGAAGACAAATTGAAATCATCATCAAATTCAACAAAATCACCTTGAACAAAAGAAAGGCCATGAAAACCATGGAGTCCCTAGATAGATCCATAATTAATAATATGAAATCCAATGTAAACCCTTAGGCCAAAGACATGTTCAACAAAACTATTACAAATTGAAACATTCAAAGGATATTATTGTCTTAGTACAACTAAACCTCATAACTATGTTACATTTATTGATTAAGCAATCTAATGTGTTGTGATTTTGTGAAAATAGTAAAATCCCATGTGGAATCCATTTTTTAGACTTATGAGAGTGCAAGTTTAAAAAATGCCCTCAATGAGAAAATTGATTTTTGTTGTTGAAAATAACAAGACCCCCATCGAGTCCATTTTTTAAACTTGTGATGTGCAAGTCTAAAAAGTAACCTTGATGGGAAAATTGATTTTGAAAATAACAAGACCTTTTGTGGAATCCAATTTTTAGACTTGTGATGACACAAGTTTTAAAAATGTGCAATTGGAAAATTATTTGTTGGGTTAAGAAATAATAAGATCCCATGTTGAATCCAATTTTTAAACTTGTGACAAAGCAAGTTTTAAAAAATGGTGTGAATCACAATTTTTTTTGTTTTTTGGAAATAATAAAAACCCCCATTGAGTCAGTTTTTTAGACTTTTAACATCAAAAAATCCTAAAAACTAGACTTGATGGGAAAATTGGAAGGTGAATGCAAAATCTTCAAATAATAAATTTTAAAAAAAAAAAACTTTTGCTCAATTTTACATGTAATATTAAATTGCAACAAAAGATGTTTCAAAATTGGAATGTGGAATTGAAAGGTTAGAGGTCATTTATTGTGTGAAGACATTACACATAGTAAGAATGGATAATGTTATGAAATGAAAATTCTAAAAGTTGAGATGGCAAGGAGTAAGTTAAAATGAAAAAAAACAAATTGAAATGACATAATGGAAGCCAAATGACAAATGTTGCAAATTGATTTATCATGACAAAATGACATGCCATAATGAAATGTCTTTAATGGCAAATAAAATGCAATGAAACAATGATTGTTAAATAAAAAAGGTAGAGTAATGAAAGATAAGTTGATTTGGCAAATTGAAATGTTAGACATAATGAAAATTATTTCAGTAATTACATTTTTTTTTGTAGTATAAAAAGAAATTTTGAAAGAGAAAGTAAGGCTATTAAGTAAAAATATGGACATATTTAGATCTTAAAAGAATGATGTTAATCATAGAGTCAAAAGTGAATAACTCTTGATGAAATATTAATATATGAAAATTCATTATCTTTTTGTCTATGGAGGTGTATGAATTAATATTTTGTAACGTTGTGTGATTGAACATGATATGCATGTACGAAAATGGATTTGTAAATGTGGTTCCGAATAGGGATTAATCTTATTAAAACCTAAATTTATATGTAAATAATGCCTTAATTAATATGTTTATGTGATATTCATCCCAATGAGTAACAACAAGAACCTAATTAGTGATACTTTTATAAAATATGTGAAATGAAAGATTACAACAAATTATTGTTAACAATAACCATTTTTTTTTGTGTTTATAAAATAATGACACATTATGAAACATCATTTAAGCAAAATTGCTCGACAATGTTTTAAGAATTCTAAACCAATCCCATGTTGTCATATCATCTAGTCAATAATAATGATATTAACTCATCAAACACTGACAACATTTATTAAACCTAAAAACCCAAGAAAATATGTACAAATGTTCATTCATCACAAGCAAATACATAATCAATATTACATCTCAATGTTTTTTCTATTCAATGAATTTTCCATTTTAACTATTTGAATCCCATCTTAATAATTAAAACTTTCAACAAAAGTCAAAATATTCTTCAAAAACAAAATCAACATGAAACTTATGAAGTTATAAGACATAACCTTAAAATAGATATGACAATAATATATGACAATCTTGTGACAAAGGTAATAAAATGCAAGACACACAATGAAATCTATGATATCATAAATTTTATCAATAAATACTATGCAAAATCATGTTGGTAAGCCAAGGGTGACTATTATGACATTAATTAAAAAGCCTTAGAATCCAAGAATTGGACTAGAATGGACAAACTTGATTTTTTTTTACATATTACCTTGAGAGCTATGTATTGTTAGACAAGGTTGATAGTAGGTATATATGATACGATATGAGATGAAGTTTTACCTGAAGATATATCATTAGAACAAAAGAGTGTGCTTTAACATTATAAATATAATTATACATACATCCTTAATCTAGAATAAAGCACTCAAAAGAATATGTCTAATGTATTCAAAAGACACCTTACCATCACAAATATCCCTCCTCGAAATGAGGAAGGTGTAAGGTTTCTCGCACTCCCAAATAGAGGCATAAGATCCCTCCCATTCCTACCACTTGGCAATCTCCATATGTTAAGGCTTATGATAAGGTTTCACTTCATACTTCCATGGGTGGGGGCCATTCCCCAAATGTGGGGTGAGATGTGGGGGAGACAGATATAGACCATATCCCTCATTCTAGTGTCCAAAAAAATGCCATCCCTGGCAGTTTTCCAGCAATTCTAACTGTAAATCTCGGCATGCACACAATTAAAAACCTGGCAAAGCTCTTACTTCCCATGATGGTGGTTGTAAATAGCATCACCCCAAAGCCTCAAAATTGATTACATATGATGATTGACTCTACCTATTCAACTTAACTTAATCATTTCACACCCTGGGATCTGATCTAGTCTTCAAAAATGAGGGTACTTGTTTTGCCAAGTTTGCTTATGAGAGATTGAAGGGAATGCAATCTAAATGCACTATGGTGTAGCATCCATGAACTCATCAAATGAAACATGTATTCATAACCCTACTGTATACTGAGAAAAAAGGCCTCAATTCTACATTTTCTTGAAGAGAATTGAATTCACTTCCATCAATCACATACTTTCTGATCATAAGATGAGCTAATCTCCACAATTGCTTACTTGAAAAGAAATACATGAGGTGGACATGATTATCAGTGTCAAAGATCCTCAAAGAACTTTGATTTCCCTTTTGAAGGCAAGGCAGGTTGTTTCCCTTTCTTTTTACGTCTCCTTGATCCTGCACAGTTTTAAAGAGTGCAGTAGTCAATTGATTAAACTACTATGGAAACTAACCTTTACATCAAATTCCTTGCAGTCAATAAACTCACTGGTATCAGGTACCCGTCTTACAAAGCAGGTGGACCAGAACCAGGCCACCACTTGCTTGTTTTGCTGAAAAAGCAGCAAAGATTCTTGACATAGACATACCTTCAGCTTCCATTTCATCATCGCTGTCATCACCACTTATGATGGTGCTGTCAGTTTGGCCATTGCCTTGGGAACCAGTATTTTCACCAAGAGATGCCTGTTGTTTTGTATCAACACCCTCACTAGCTTCATCATCACCTTCTTGCAAATACCTCACATCCCACAGCTGCACCCATCCAACAATCAGCACATCTGCAGTACATCTACACCAGTGTGGCATCATCTGGCACAAAAACAGCAGCATGACAGGACATAATTATTCCTCGATTCTCATGAAATAACCTGGTGCAAACACGAACCTTGACTGTATTGTCATGTGAAGCACTACCCAGGGTTGTCCTGTCATGAGAAAAGGCTGCAGAGACAACAGAAGACCTATCAACACACTTGTGAGCTGGTGTGGGTTTTACAGAAAGCATACATTGCCATAGGAGACAGGCAATCAACCAGTACAGCATAAAACCAGTTGAATCAAAAAGGATAAAAGAGCACATGTAAATTGCAAAAAGCATACCAAGGCGCTCGATAGGGTATTCAGCATGCTCTCCTATCACCCCTATCATTTTATTGGGAAGAATCGTTACCACCCTGCCTACCCCAATGACCAGAACCATAGTTATAATAGTAGAACAGAAAAGCAATGTGAAGGATACTGTCAGTCTCTTGCATGTTCAATGACCATGAACAGCAACATGTACAGAAGTGACTGACATAATTTTCCAAGAGACTTCACTACCTACTGAACAATCAGAATGGTGAACCAATCAGTTTTCTGTGAGTGGAAGGCCAGAAATGAGATGCAGCCTAGAAAGCTGCTAAGTAGATTCATACCGAATGATGCCATCCATTGATCCTGTAAGGAGTGTGTCTTCATCTACCTGTTCCAAGAAGAAACAAACACTTCTGTAACTCTCATTTTTACACCTAACATATAGGAAACAAAAACTTTGGAAAGATAGGAGGTTCCTTTACCTTTAACAAAGCATCAACAGAGTTTGGATGCCCAATAAAACGGTCACTGCACAAACTTGGCACAATATATTAAGATCACGTAGAATTGCAACTGCTAGATGGTGAGCGGGTATAGGCCCATGTCTCAATGGCAGAGCAAACCAGCAGCAAAGACCACTTAGAGCCCATGAACTCCAAACTTCATGGTCCACCCAGAAGTTTAACATCTTCTTTTTCTGATGATGCTACATCAACAGTCCAAAATCCCACCAAATAATTCCTTTCCAAATCTGCTGACATTATAACCATTTAACCAGCAGTTAATACACAGGTAAAAGTTCACACCTGCAATCAAGCATATGGCCCCAGGAGTAGAGCAGTAGCACACCATCCTGTGATCCACAAACTACTTTGCGCCCATCCTGGATAACACATACAGTATCATCAAGAAGGACTTCACAAGCAGACATTACACGCGAGATCTCCCTTTACAGGTCCATGCCAAGCTGAGTTGAGGCTGATTTCCACAAACAAATGGTTCCAAATGTGCAGTTCTAGCAATGATATCTACCCAGAGTACCATCCACTGTCCTACAAGTATTTGTTCAAACCTGACACAACAGTGAGACTTGCAATAAGGCTACACAACAATTCCTGCAGTATTTTTGGATTTATCAGTTCTACAGTTGCTGTCATAGGGATGCAGGTGTAAACCAGATGTAAGATAGGGAAGGTTCAACAGGAAAACCTTGCACATCACCACTGACAAAAGTTCATCCTCTGCAAACTGCGACTTCCCATCCACCTGCATCTCTCCAGGAAAAGATCAAAAGGTTTAGTGAATCACTGTGACTCCGATTGCCCTCAATAAAGTAACACAATTTTAAAAAATCACAATCAGTTGGCCCTGGTCAGGAGGGTACCCTGTTCCGACGTATATTGCATATAGAAAGTGTGCCATCACCACTGGCACAAGACACAACAATACAGAGTCAGCATATCAACTAGTTTCAATGTCCATCTTCTTTGCATCAGACATAATAGTCCCACAAAGTGTACACAAACCTCAAACAGCTCACTCAGAGAAAGAACGATGAAGCACCAGAAACAACCTGGCACCCAGGAGTTGCATGCTATCTGGCACAAACTCCATGTCTGCAACAAAGTCATCATGTGCTTTAAAGCTGCTGCAGCACACATTTTGTCGTGTGTCCCACACCTGTTATGTTTCCAACACCCGTGATTATCTGGCCAGAAACACTTCCCTAGCAACAGAAATTTGATTGCAATCATTCTCTTGTCATGTGTCCAACACCTGTTATGTTTCCAACCCCTGTGATTACTTGACCAGAAATAGTTGGGTAGCAATGGAAACTCAACTGGAATTATCCTCTCAGCAACAATTACTATTCTGTGCAGGAAGACCTTCCCATAAGGATTAAGAGATTCATTCAGAACTTCTCCAATCCTATGACTTAAGTCAACCTGAATAGAAACAAGAGATGACATAATAAAAATGATTTAACAACAGGGAAAAGAGGAACATCAACCAAAGTATAAGAGTGTGATACAAGACTGACATACAAAGGATTACTAATTCTACCATTGTAAGTGGCAATGACAATTTCTGGAATTATCAGTTGCATATGTACCTTGATAGTGCCTTCATCATCACCAGATGCAATGGACCAGTCTGTGGCATTGATAATCCGATTGATTGCCGCCCTTCACACACAACCATATCTTGCAAATAAGATTATGGAATACCTAGAACATCAACAAAGTTTGCAACAAAACAAGAGAAACTAAAACCAGTTTCTGTTGGGGCACAGAAGGCTATCATATTACATTCTCAAGAGCAGAAATTATATATATGAAGAGTTCTGAAATGATCCTGAAAGACTAACACATTATGTAACATACCCATGTGCACCAGTAAGACGAGCCACTGCTTGACCAGTCTCAACATCAGTGGCAACTATGGAGCAATCTGGTGAACCTGTGAGAAGCACTACAAGAAAGAGGAACAGGTAGTGAAAGTAAGCAAGTCTCCAATTGTGGCAGGCAGGCAGCAAGTTCACAAGAAAGAATATTCAATTCATGTGCACTATGATGATGCAATGGTAGAGGGGGACAAACGTACATCGGCCATCACCAGTAAATCGCACAGCACGACAGGATTCACTGTGTGCACTCACATTCCATTTCCTGCCACAAAACCCAATTTTGCATAGCCGTGCCATAAAGAAAACACAAGCTCACTAAGCTGCTTCTTGACCATCATGTGGGAGGATAAAAAAACGGAACTCACCTTTCAGGCTGCCGTCCATCTCCATATTCGTAGCTGCATGAGAACACAAGCCTCCTCTCAATCAAACCATATATATCTTTCCTCACGGTTTGCAATGCTTGCAGCCACAAGTGATTCCATCAACGACAGTGAAAATTCCACGATCACTGCTAATGCAAACACTAAAGGACTTAGAGAGGTTGTAAGCAGCGTCAAGGTTTGGAGCAAAATACTTTCCTTTCCGTTCATAGGTTGCAAGAGAGAGCGAAACTCACAGGTGGAGGCGGCCAGTGATGAGGCTGACAGCGACAAGCGAAGCAGAAGGATGGAATGCGAGATCGAAGGGTTGTGTGCCCACGTCTATGTCCACTACGGCCTCCGCCATTACTGCTGTTTCTTCCTTGGAATTTGCCTTCTTTGCCTGCGCTGTGCAACACACACTCACACGCACACGCAAAGGAGAGGAGGAGGAGAAGAGCTCTTGCGTTCGCGTTGGTCTTATTAGGGTTATTTGAGCTTCAAACCCTAAAAACGCTAAAACCCTTGCCGGTGCATGCAACGTCGTCCTAGGATATTTGTGTTGACGGAGGACGGGAAGTGCAGGAGTGAGAATCTCGGGCTGGTTGCAATGGCCAATGCGCCGAAGACCATGCTGGTACTGCGGCGAGCTATGGCCACGGCATCAGAAGCCACTGCTGTCCAGGCTGCCTCGAAGAAACCAGGGGAAGGACATCCCAAGAGGAAGAACTTGTTTGACGTGGTGAAGGTGCTTCCGAACTGGGGCTTAGGCAGCAGGGTTGCCAAATCGCATTGGAATCCAGAGACATTCTACAAAATCACCGAGATCAAATTGTACAAGGTCAGCCTCTTACTTGTAGTATGCATATGAGATTATTTGTAAGAGGGTTTTGTTGCATTGACAAGTAGGTGATTTGTCTTTAATTGCAGGATCCAGGCCATGGAGCTGCCTGGGGTATCTATCATGAAGCAGGCAAGCTCCCCTGACCTTGTTCTGTTTATCTTGCCAACTTTCTGTTCTATTTGCAAATCATCAGTTGCAGATCGGTAGCATACAGAGCCATATTGCTGTAAGCATTATTGAAGATCTGGCTTGGGAAGATAACATGTTGAAAAGAAGAAGCAACCTCTTTGGCACACAAAGTGAGATTCTGCTGAGGTCACAAAGGAACCCTAAACCGTAAACCATACAATGTTATGTACAGGTGTAGAAGCAGGCAAGTTGCAGAAGATAGGGGGTGCAAACAAAAGGTGTTGGAAGCACATAGAGGACACAACTTCACAGACTTGGAGAACTGTGGAAAAATCTCAGGTACCATCTGAAGCATGAAGATGGAAGCCTGCTTTGTTTTGCTCGAGTGCAGAATGTAGATCTCCTACAACAAAAGTTACATTGCAAGGACCAGGGCAGCAGCTCCAGGATCAGCAAAGACATCACAGTGGCAGCTTTTTGCAAAACTCATTATGAAACAGTGTTATTGGTTTTGAGAACCACAATCTCTTGGAACAAAAGTACCCCATTTCTCCTAAATTTCAAATCACAGATCTCCAGTTCCTTGATTTCTCTCTACAAATTAGGCACCTGACCATAGCCACAAATACTAGGCACCAAACTAGTATAGTGAGGGAGAGAGCTATCCAGGAGAAAGAGAGTTAAAATACCAAACAAGATGAGAAGGGCGAAATTTAGAGGATACTTTCAGATCACATTATTGAGAAAGAGAGCTGAAATGCCAAATGGGATGAGAAGGGTTGAAGATGATGAGGACACTTACAGATTGCATTATTGAGACTTCTTCCTATTGGAATGTACTGGTGTGCTAATTTGTGTGTGATCGTCAATGATGCTGTTGCTGCCATGGCTGGTTCCTCTGCAAGTTACTCATCCCCACATGAGAAACAATACAGTGGCAAGAGCAGCTACTGTGAAGTTTCAAAGACTCATCAGGTCACTGGACTTCCTTGGTAAGACTGAACTTGCCTCAGACAAATTGTTGGTTATGAACTACTGCACTCCCTCTGATCAAGCATGTTCTCACATGTAAGAGATTTGAATATTGTGTGTTGGATGTCAACCCATTCTCTCCTTTCTTTTGAGAACAGAGCTTGACATCAAAAGAACCTCCAAAGTTTCACATCCAAGACATTAGATGTTTCACATAAGAACTTGATAGGGGAACTGTAATGCCCTGGCAGCGGGCAGTGCACCCTATGAACCCAGGGTGGAGGACAAGTTCCGGGGTGTAAATCCCTGCCATCAGGGCATTACCCAGCGTAATGATCAAGACAGCGCAGCATGGCGGGGAAATTATGAAACACAAGTTCCAGCTATATTGTTATTGATATATTTTTTGATGACTAGAAATGATCTTTGCTGTCAATGTGTGACCAAAAATAATGTGTATCATTTGCTTTTTCCATTTGTGAAGAACAAAAAGATCTCCATCCATGGGTGATTAGGGTAGAGAGATGCCCCCCATTGAACATCGCTCGGTAATCAAATGTTGGTCTAGTGCAAACTAGTGTTGAAGAATGGTCGCTTGCATGTGGATCAATGTTCAAAAAAGGTCTTATGATTGAACATTTTCATCTTGAGGAATTGTGTTTGGTTTTTTTTATTTAAATGGATTGTTGTTTTTATATGCAGTTATGGGTGTTGAAAAAAGACAATAGTAAAAAATTAATAGACATTGTTATATTGAAATGTGTTTGGTAATGGGAGAGGAACAACACATTTTCATGCAAAAGGTGGAAAATATTTTAGTCAAGTTTTGAGCATTTGGTTATGGTGTGTTTGGAATAGTCCAAGAAAAGATGTAAGCAATTTTTCTAAAGGCAATGCTTGGTTTACATGTGGTTTGGACTTATTTTCCTAAAACAACATCAATAGATCCAAAAAAAATGTTTGGTTGTGGGGGTGTAACCAAAAAGGAGAGGGACCCAAAACACCTATCTGAACCCTCTCGGAATCTCACTCTGACAGAATGAGGATCAGACGAACACAACTCAAAGAAATGTCACAACAACATACAGACAGATGGATGCACACAATGGATTTATTGCAAAGGAAAAGAAGTTCCTCAGAGCTCCTGCAGACGCAGCTCCTGCACAGAATCTCAAGTACCCAAAACACAGAGTTCACATACAACACAGATCCCCCTCGATGCTACAGATCTCCTCTTAGACCTTCAACACTCACTCATACACCATCTACACCTGACTTCCCAGATTCATGAGCTTGGCCTTGCTAGTCACTAACGCAACGGAAGAAAAATCAGCAACTAGCTATCCCTTACGCATTCCTCTGCATTCTCCCCAAAAACTTCCCTATTCTCTAGACTCTGCCTCTCCTCTATGAATCTCCCTCTTTCCCTCTTTGTCTCCAACTCCAAGCTTGCATTCGAAGCCTCGCCATCCCGTTACGCCGTCCTAGTCGGTTCCATCCTTCCTCATCATGGCCAGCCGCCATTCCCCAAGTACCTCACCACATTCATCACCCAAAAAGCAACCTCCCATGCAACCCATGC
>Ga0116227_10001104_pt1 | contig 58310 bp, 29 predicted proteins | sample S1TSphgellanicum_FD_89693 | JGI IMG/M metagenome (GOLD analysis project Ga0116227, IMG submission 89693) | Host-associated microbial communities from peat moss isolated from Minnesota, USA - S1T2_Fb - Sphagnum magellanicum MG | ecosystem: Host-associated > Plants > Peat moss > Unclassified...
TGTGCTACCTGCTCCGAGTGCTACCACTAGCAGTGGACCCAGTTCATTTGCTAGTCGAAATGAAGGTTCTGCAGGGGCCAAAGATAAAGAGAATAGGGAGGAGGAGGAGGAGGAGGAGGGGCATGGGGACGATGAAGAGAGGGAGGAGGATGAGCAGCCTCCCCCTCCACCAGAGAACACTAGGAAGAAAGATTCAAGGAAGAAATCTAAGAGGGGAAGGAGGTCTAGATAGACAGCTAGATACTTAAGGGTTGCAAACCTTTTTACATTGTAAATTTTGCAATTTTGATATAGATTTTTTTTTTGCGGCCCAAAGTGACCCAAATAAACCCTGCTTCCAAAATAAGAATATAGTGCCATGCTCTTGCGATACACAGTGCATCTCAAAAAAATTTGCGAGTCATAATTCTTCGCAATACTGCAAAAGCCAAAAGACCAATAATACCATGTCACACAGACATCGCTACACTCTTGGGGGTAAAATCATTCCAGAACACGTTTGCAAAATCTATGATTTCGCAAACTTTTAGCGGCATTCTGAGAATCCCAAAAAGTTTGTGTGGTTTCCGATATAAGATCTAACGCAAACTTGTTGGGATTCTCAAAATGCCGCTAAGGGTTTGCGATGGACCTTATTTCGGAAACCGATAGACTTTTGAGTCGATTCGCCAAGTCGTTGCGACGATGGGTTTGTTACAAATAGTTTTCGATGTAATGTCAATCGTAAACGGTATATAGAAGCAGTTACAATCATAAAAGGTTTGCGATTGTATCAAGTTTGGGAGTTGTGAAGGACTTGCGATTGTACGGGTGCAAATGTTGTAGTATCGCAAAGGCTTAACAGTTTGCGAGGAGTTATGGTTCGCAAATGCGGGTTTTCGGAAACTTCTTTCTTTATTGTTTGCGATGATATGTGGATCGCAAAATAGCCCCCTGTTATTATAGTGAAACCCATACATTGGGACAAACTTTTGTTTGTAAAATTTCAAATGGCTTTCATAGTTTTCTTTGTGCATTTTTAACAATTTGATTTTTTTATAAACTTCCCAATTGGTGTCATATGCAGATTCCTTGTCCTTTGATAAACTATTTAAGCCGTTCATAGCTAAACCAAGTTTAACAGCTTTAAAGTCCTTTATAAACACAAAATGGTGTTGAGGAACAAAGCATGGATGGTTATTCCCCTGTCCTAGATGATATCCATGTTGGTTGTTCATCTTGCTCTCAAAATCGACATCCTCAAAATGGAGCAGACATTCCAAATTGGTTATTAAGAGGGGGACAAAGTTTTTTATGTTTCACCTTTCAATTGGAAGGGGCAAGAGGGATTCCAAAAGCAGCACATGTTTTTTTGGAGTCATCAATTGGATGTTTGAAAATGATAGATTTGAATATTTTTGTTTACAATCCTAACTTCAAGTCTCTTTCTAAGCACATTTTTTTTTGTTTGGGATGGTAATCACAAGTTGTAAGTTCAGTTTTTTTAAATTAACCATATGCATGATGATGAACCCTCCTAACACATCTCTATTGATTCCATTGTCCTTGACACCTCTCATGGGCTTATTGAGCTCTTCATTACCATGACGGAATTCAACAAGTATGTTTTTGAACCTTCTATTTTTTCCGACATTAAATTAGATTTAAAGGATTTTGTTCTCATTCCTTTCTGTATCTATGTAGGTTAGTGGAGTTGGATCACGTAAAACCTAGCCTTTTTCATGAATTTTTCAAAATTCAATTAATTGGGATTATCTCCTTGGAGGAGTTCAAGGAGGTGCTATTAATAAAGGTTTACAAAAAATGTCAGTCCAAGTCCCACAAGACATGGCATTCCCTAACTTCATAAGTTAACATATGTATAAAGTATGACATATTTCAAACTCCCTTCAAGACTTTTCTTTTGTTTTTTTTCCAACTTGTTCATCCTTGGTTTTTTTGTTCTTGCAATGAAAGATTTATGTAATTAGGTGTCACAACCTTAGCCTTGGGCTTGCGACCAAGGCAAGGGCTTGCAAGGTTGCAAGCCAAGAGGAAAGCTCGAAAGTCACATTTTATGCTCCCGAAAGTGTAGGAAAATGTGAGGGAAGGAACCTTCACACTCCCAAGTGAGCTCCCACTTTGGGAGTTGGAGTTCCGATGGACTCCCAAATCTTCAAAGAGCAATCATAGGGGTCAAAACTCATTGAATTAAAGCGTCCCTTATATCATTGAAAAGCTTTTGGAACGTAGATGTCTAAAATGGGCTCGCATGATCCATTTGGACACTTAAAACACAAGTTATGGTCAAAAGAAAGGCTTGTGGCTCATCCGTGCACCAAAAGTGCTTTAGTTAGACACTAACCAACTTGTTGTTTGGTTTGTGCAGGTCTGTGTGAGTGATTGAAGTGCTTGTCAATATGCCTAATCCCATCCCGAAGCTCCAACACACCCCTCTACCCCCGAAGTGCTACGAACTAGGGAGTGTGCACCCAACTTTTTACTCTTCCATTGTTTTAACTTTAGACTTACATTTGAGTCTATTTAGGAGCTTGGGAACGTGTCATTGGGGATGTCACAATCAAATTGCATTATGAAGAATTCCCTAACATTTAGGACCGCTCACCACTGAAGCTCCAGAAGCAAATGGAGAAAACTATAGAGTAGGTGAGGAAGGAACATTATTTGGCCTTTTGTGAGCACTTGCCAATATGTGATCCTTTTCTGGGTGCAGATTTCTTGAAGGAGATACAAATTCATTATGATATGAACTTAGAACCGGAGATGCTAACAAAAAAGCTCCAAATGCTCGCTTATTCCTGCATTTTGGCCGAACAAAAGTTCTTACTACAATGGAAGCTAATAGTATGGGAGACTTGTTTTTTTTGAAAGTTCAAGCCTAAGGATGGCATTTGAAGAAGCAAAACTTAAAAGCAACAATTTAGGAACAAAGAGGTTGTCATACGGGTTTTGTACAAATATTCCAATTATACAGCTTCATTCCATTCTCAAGTTGCTACAAATTGATTTATGAATGTTTGTTCGTAGGCATACTTTCTTTTACATCACCACAGAACTTCCCCTTGTTTCAGCATTGAAAGTAGGATAATTTATAACTTTTTATCATATTTCTTTATATATGAAGGCATTGTTCATTATCCCACAAGTATTCCTATCATGTATTGTTATTCCATGGTGCCATTGATTAGCTCCCCAATCTCATGGACATCTGGTGTGACCCCAAGGCCAATAGCACTATGTTATGAAAGGGCTCAAGAATTGGCTTGCTCCCCATCTTCTCAAGTGCAAGGATGTTAATTCACAAGCCTACAAGCATGCACATGAGTAGGTGAACATGAACACATGATCAGGAACAAATATTTTTAAAATATTTTATCCATCCGGAATTATTTTTTGACGCGTATAATAGAATCTTTGTTGATGTGGAAGAATATTTTGCCATGTGTCCATGGATGAATGATAGTTATGGATTAAAAAATGGATGAATTTAATTTTAAATGTGACCAACAAATGTCATTTTTATGAAAAATTGAACAAAAAACAAGGTCGAAACAATTTGTTGGTTTCTTTCAAAACAAATCCACAAATGAAATGTTCAAGTCACAATTTGAAGCCATACTTCATATTTCTTTAATATGAAATATATTCAAGTTTTGCAACATCTTAACCATGCAGAATGTTAAATTAAATCTCATAGACCCACCAATAGATATGTGCCAATTCGAACATCAATTGTTCACCACCACAAGGCATGTGTTTATTAGGAACAAAAACAATATGAAATAGCCCACGACACTTCACATTACCTACACTAGTGAACAATTTTTTATTAATTCTTTCATTCATTCTCTCATCCTTGAGCATCTAACATGATTTTGCTACTTGCAAAATCAAATTGCATTTTTTTCCTATACTATTAATTTGTTTGATCTATACAACAATCCTTTATTTTACAATGGTAAGAGGAAAAATTTCATCAATTTTCACACCAAACACATTGGAATCAATGATTGAATATACATTACTTTCAAACATACTTGAGAGAATATGAAATGACACAAAACCGTGGAAATGTCAAAGAAATGACAATCGGTTACTCCCCCTCCAACATTTGTTAAAAATAAGAACATGGGGAAAAGAATGAAAAAGAACAATTGACAAACAAATGAATGGGTGGCCTGGCAATGGGTGAATGCAAAGATAGATGAAGAAAGTCTTGCAATATTGAAACAAACTATAAACATTCCAAAGGAGGATATGAAAGACTACCACTAAGTGATGTTTACACATGCCATGAAGTTTTTCAAGAATGTGCAAGTTTGAAAAAGCCCATTCCAAACTACTTTTTCACAAGTTTACTCAGTGGTTTGTCAATAGAATATTTAGTAACCCTTGGAAATCTGCTATCAATAGAATTCTTGAAACCCCAAATATGACTCTATGCAACTCTAGGTAGGTGAACTTGGTTGCCACGAGATTTAAGAAACAAAGTTTTAAAACTACCAGTGAATTATCAAACAAGGTCAGCCCCAAAACCATGAAATGTGTATGATAGTTAAAAGAAATGACAAATCAACAATTGAAGGAAAAAGAAAAATACCATTGTTTGCAATATATTGTGGAAGAATGCAAGTGTTAAAATGAATATTGGTTGAAGTTGAACACTAAAATTGATTATTGAAAAAATCGAATAAACTAATGTTGAAACAAAACATCATGATGAATATGAGAAGCGACCATTAAAAACTTTCACAAACACCACCAGATTTGGATATGTTCTCAATGGTAGAAATAGGAGATTTCAAGACTATAAATGTAAAGATGCAGGCAATGAATGATGGGGATATTTGAATCACTTGCAACATTATAAAATATATGGGATAGTGATGAAAATGTTTTTGACAATGCTTTTGAGCAACCTACAACAAAAACAATGTACAAGTATGGAGGATGTTCACAAGGAAATTCATTAAGGCATCAACATAGCCACGTGGTTTTCACAAGGTGAAAAATGCACCAAATTAAATACATCCAATATGTGTAATGTATAATCCAATTTTTTTAATGCACATCAATTAAGATATAAACATGTTTAGATTGTCCACACGATTGTTTAAATAAACTCACTACATATTTAAAGATCAATTGTACATCCAAATATCAATTGAAGCTTGGAAAATGTTTTGATTGTTTCAAACTTGAAATGAAGGTCTATGAAGAAGTGCAATGAAGTACAGGAATAATGGATGCCAAAAGGCATGAACACATGGCATGTATAAAAAATGGCATGAAGCCACATTAGGTCCAAGGGCCAATGAAGTGATCACGATTACATGTTACACACACCACGCATGACACGAATAGGAAACATAGTTGTTCTACCAATTATAACATTTTAGTGTAATCAATCCCATCCAAATGGTCCAAATATTGTTAAACATTTTTTAAGAGATCATTGAATGAACTAATTTGAGAACAACACTATAAAAATCTAGCCTTTGGGATATGTTTACAACTTTGTAGCATTGCACAATGTCACGATATCCATATCCCAAGCACTTTTGTTGAATGCCGAGAGATTTGGAATATTACCCATCAGTAGATAGAAGAAAACTAAATAGTGTAATGCAAAGTTCTAATCAAAGGTTGGGTATTGGGCATCTTCTAACCACTTGTCGGATTATAAAATATAGGGGACAATGATAAAAATGTTTTGCCCGGAGTTTCTAAACAACTTGCAACAAACTCCTAGAGACAATCCATGGCTAACACACCTGACGAATCAAAATTATAGAACACGACTTCATAAGCAATGTGAGCACTTGTTCGAATTTCAAGTTGACAAGAGAATAAATGAATCAATTAATCTTGCTACGAAAGTGGCCGAAGAATGCTTTTGATGCTGAAAATGATGCATACGAAACACCAATACTTGCTTACAATAGAGAGTTGGATGTTCTTGTATCGGCCAAATCTATTACCAAATGTGATGTGGAAGAGGAAAGCTCCTCACCATACTCAAAAGATGTAATGACAAATTCAAAAAAGGAGATGACAAATTTGAAAGACACCACCCCATCGGCTACACCATAGTCTACAACAAATTCCAATGAATTAAACGACCCACCAATGGCACGAATTAGCTCAATATGTCCAAAAAGGAGTTTGGCAACACATCTAAAATTGGCAACAATTATAAAAGCTTGGTAAGAGGAGTTAACAAATCTTTGTAGACATGGTTCTTTGAGGCTTTGATGTAGTAAAATATATTTTTTGTACAAAGAAAATGCTTTTTGAACCAATATGCATTTTTGAATTAATAGAGTAGTATGTTTGTTGTCTTTGAATAGAGCATATGGGGAAAAAAAATTAGAAAAAATGCATAGGTTACTTAAAGTAGACGATACCATTGGTTTCAAAACGAGCATCACATTTTGAACTATTTAACAAAAATGATATCCCAAATTTTTCATTTCATTTCCTCTAAAATAAAAAAGAATTTAAAATAATTGAGTGTCGTGTATAAGGTACAATAAGGAATTGCATGAGTCATATTAGAGAATAAAAAAGGGCCTAGAAGGATGAACTAGCTTGAGAAATGACAACAAATATAAACAAATTATAAAATGATAGATATGCTTCCAAACATCACAAAGAAGTTAAAAGAAATATGAAGGAACCCAAAAAAAAATTTGCATTGAATCTAAAACACTTGACCTCGACCTACCCTCTAGAATCAATTGTTGTAAAAGATAGTCAAATTGAATGGGATGACCACTTAAAACCAAGAAAACTTCCATGTAAAAGATTTGATGATGGGAGGAAATTTAATATGCATTTTGAAGCAACTTAAACCGTTGAAAAGCTAGAAGAACACCATTAAAGAGTGATGAAACACACTACTATATTTTTTGGGTTTTACAAGTGTCTTTTGCAACTAAAATTCAGTTGCATGCGACACATGAAACTGAAAATTTGTGTAGTTGCCTAAGATAAGTTGCACATGACATGCAACTGCATGCAACACTACGTATGCAACATGTATATACGATGTTAGTATACATGTTCATATATACATACCAATCCAAATGTAGTTGCACCTTATGTGCAACTTTCCTTGCAACTACATGCAATTAATCAAAATATGACACATGTTTAAAAATTAGACAACTAGCTTGTGGACACGTGTCATTATTTAACTTTTTTGTGTTTTCAAAATTAAAAATTCATTGGATTAATTACAATCATTAAATTTTTTGCCATTATGATGATGACACGTGGCACACCATGGAACGTTCATTGACCATTTGACACGTGTTCAATATTTAACACCAATTATATGGTGACACATGGCAATCAAGGCTCACCTATTTTTTTAAATTTTAATATTAATTAATGGAATCTTAGTCATCCAATTTATGGCTAATAAGATGTTGACACATGGTGCCTAAGTAGGTAGATAATAATTAAACCATATTAAGGAAGTAGGTTTATTTAGGTATGTAAGTAGGTTGAAAAATAGCTAGGCTTAGGTTATATAAATAGGTTTAGAATAATCCGATTTTATTTTTAAGTTTGACCATTTGATAAAGGTCAAGTTTTTTTCATTTTCTCATCCCTAATGGCACTTGGTATTTGGTTTCAACATAACTATTGCTCCTACTTATATATTAAGCCAAATAGAATTGGAAGCCAAAGGATATGGGTTAAAACATTCCATTGCAAACCTCATGAACCAACCTAGTTATACATTAGATGCAACTACTGTATTAAAGTATAACAACTAGGGGAGGGTTCTATTGCTTTTGGTGTCCAAACAAAACTTGAAGCCCTCTTCTTGGTGCATCTAACACACTAAGAATCGTTGAAAACAGATTAGAAATGAGAATGTTATGGCCCCCCCAAGTAAAGGGGGTTAAAAAACTCAAAAAAGAAACTATTAAGGTCGGTTCTTAAACACCCAAAAAGTTCATTTTATGTTTTTTTTGCTATTAGAGTTCCAATGTGATTTGTAGGACTTCAGATGGCGCTCCTATAGCACTTTAAATCGTTTAAAATGAATAAGAAATAAGAAAGTTATGGGCTTTGAAAGTAGGAGGGGTCTTAAGAAAAAAACAAAAAAAAAACATTTTATAACTTAGAAAACTTATTTTTGTTATTTTCTTCTTGTTAGTTTTTCATTACTCCTTTTCTTTTGCACTTCAAAGGTGATTATAGGATATTTAGTAATTATGATTATTTAATGAAATTACGATTTTAATATTATTATCTAGTTTAAATTAATAATTAATTTAGGACATTTGTATACTTGTAGGTTAATTAGTGTAGCCTATTTACATTAATATTTTAACATAAATAATAATATTTAAATAAATAATACCTATATATATAATTGATTATCAATATAATTATAATAAAAATTTAATTAATAATTATGATTAATTATAATAGAATTATAATATTATCATATTAATTGATTTTGAATAATTTTTTGTTTAATCAAATGTACATTTTCTGAAAAAAAATCCAAAATAAAATAAAGTCAAACATATTTAAACCATGGTTTAGTTTAACTTAATTTAACCATTGTCAATTTTAACCTAATTTAGTTTAGCCATAAATATTTTAGCATAATTCAATTTAACCATATTTATTTTATCCTAATTTAATTATTTTAATTTAATTTAGCCACAATAAATATAGTCTAATTTAGTTTAACCATAAATTATATAGCCTAACTTAATTTAGCCATAATTAATTTGGCCTAACTTAGTTTAGACATATTTATTTTAATCTAATTTAATTTAGCTTAATGTAGTTTAGCCATAATTAATATAGTTTAATTTAATTTAGCCTAACTTGATTTAGCCATAATTAGTTTGGCCTAACTTAATTTAAATTAATTTAATTTAGCCATAATCGGTTTAATTTAATAAATTTAGCCATGGTTAGTTTAACTTTTTTGTTTATTTAGCTTAGGTTAGTTTAACCATGGTTAGTTTAACCTAGGTTAGTTTAGGCTAGCCTAAGTTAGCATGGGGTTAACCTTAGTAATAAAGGTACATAATACTATTATATATAGCCTATGTAGATATATTAAGTATAGTATTTAAGTATGTATGAGTTTAGGCCATTATTTTTATGACACGTGTGCATGTTATACACATTTAGTTGCATGTTAGTTGCACACATAACTGTATGGCCCAAAAATTATACAATACCAAATTTGTAGTTGCAAACATGACCAAGATAGTTACAAATGCCAACCAGTTGCATGCCAGTTGCATAGTGATTGGTTGTATATAACAAGATTTTTAGTAGTGACATTCCACAACCTTAATCATGATAATTGTGGAAATTGTTGTAGGAAATGTTTCAATCCTATTATGGGAGCCTCAAAACAATAGATCTAAAGAGATAAAATAAAAAGGATGAAACAACATAATGTAAAAAACACTCTCAAGATGTGTATTAAGTAGTGAAGTATTGCATAATGAGTTCTTATGTTGTTTTTATTAGAGGATCTATATTTTTATTTTTATTTGATAGGATTGACATCCATGTTTGAATATCTATGTAGAAATTGAAAAGGAAGAAATGGAACATATCAAAGAATTCAAAAATCTAGAGAATTAGAAAACTTATTATTGATAAAATGAACTTGTCAATTGAAGCATCAACAAGGAGGAATTAAAGGAGTATTTCACTCCACTCCAAAGCCCAAATTACAATGATGATGTTAGATTAGAAAGTAACAGTGAAGTTCGGTTTTCACATAGGAAGATATTATGAAATGGGAGATTGGATATCATAGAAGACTTACAGGAACAATTTAATGAAAACATTTATCTAAATGCACAATAGTAACTATTACAACATGGGAGAGAAAACAGAGCTAATGAAGTCAACCAAGGATTACATGATTTGTTTGATAACGTTATCTTCAAGGATGGAACACTAAGAATTACAAAGAGTAATATTATATAATTCAAGGAGAGATAAACAATTTATTGAAGGAATGTGGTGGAATAGAAATAGAATTATGAAATCCATTGAACACCATAGTGTTTTGGTAATAATTATAGATAGCTTCATAGTACCTTTGAACTTGTTACAAAATAAACCTATATTTGAGACTCTTTTAGGTTTTCGTTGCTATGAACAGAACTATTTGTATTTTATAAAAAAAAAACCTCATCGCTTTTTGAATTGTCTCCAAATGGAATAGCTTGGAAAGTATACTAGTATAATATTTGTTTAATTAAGAACTCAAAACCTACTGAGTATAATTCTTTTAAAGAAAGGCAAGATGCATAAAATGCATAAGAGAAACAAGATTTTGAAGAATTCATGCAAAGGGATTCACAAAATTGCCGCTCTAGGAAGAAAAAGAGAATGAAAAAACCATGTCTCATTTAAGTACAAACACAATACAATCAAAGCCAAAATTCCATAAATGTCTTAAACACTAGCTTTTTTCATTTCATCATCAATGAATATTTCAACACTAGGATGGTAATGGGTCCTAGGCTCTGGAGATGGGGGGATGGAGTATAAATCCACCAATGCAAGTGTAGAAGCCTTAGCATATGAAGGCAAGATAAAGTTTTGATGAAGATTCTAAAGGAATCCAGGATGAACAAAGAATGGCACATGTCGTCTTCTCTATCTGTTAGCCTCTTTGTAAACAAAAACCAAAACATAAAAAAAACTAAGAACATTACAAATTTTAAGTTATATAAGTAAATTGATGCAACTAGACATACTCAGAATTGAGATTAATTATGGTTCTCTTCTAGATGGGAGAATCGTCATCAAGGTTGAATTCAAGCTTGACAATGTTCTAGTCTAACTTTGCATCCAAAAGCGGCTTGAAAACTTCATCAAAGATCTTTGAATCAGCCTCGAGTGCAAGGATTGGCCTCCCTAGCGCTCGGCAAGCACAAATACTATTCCATGTAAGAACAATCAAAAGCAAAAGTTAGAGACACAAAAGGTTGCATAAATAACTTGGAATTTTAAAAAATAAGAATGATATGAAAGTAAATACCGGTCCCACAATTAAGGTGCACAATTGTAGAATCTAGTGACAAGCAAAGATCGATAAAAGCCTACAATGTGATCACATGGAACTCTTTTGACACCTTAAAAGCCCGTCCAATTTGGGATCTAGTCATTGAGGTGGCATTAATGTAGTTGTAGAGGACATCTTTTGCCTCAAGATTAGTACCCCTCTCGACCATATTGATAGAAGGGGCAAAAAATTGAAACCTTGAGGAAAGCATGGTGCCTAGAGCTAGATCTTTCATAAGAAAGTTGACATGGCTTGCAAGAGTCTACAAGAAAAAAACCATAGTTCGGGTCAATCCTAACTTTTAGTGAATGCAAAGAAAGAAAACAAATGCAGAAACAAAAATTCGTGGTACCTAAGAAAATGGATCCTTGCTACTCATATAGGGGCTTGAGTTAACAACAACCCCCTTCATGCAAACCTTCAATTGGTAGCTTCCAAGAAGGATCGAATTTCTTTCAACACTCGTGGGTCATCTACATGCATGATAATGAAAACCTTTTTATTAGATAGAAACATGCTTACAAAAAATATAATGGACTCAATAAAATTATCCATTCACCTGTTCTAAAGAGGAATGAGGGATAGTGGTTTAGAGACATGTGGAATTGGGAGATCAGATGGTACATATGTTATAACAAGGTCAACCTTATTCTCAAAAGCAACCTAAAAAAACACAATTGTTTATAAGACGAATTAGACAAATTAATCTAGAAAAAAATTAGGATAAATCCAATTGATATCAAAGAAAGAAATAAAGTTGTACAAATAATTGATGTAAGCTATTGGCATTCAACATTTGTTGTTGAAAGTTGAATCCCAAAAGTTATATGCTCTTGGGTACCAACTTTCAACACTAAAAGTTGAATCCCAAAAGCTCTACGTTCTTGGCCTTCAACTTTCAATGTCGAAAGTTGAAGGCCAATAACATTGGGCTCTCGATCTTCAACTTTCAACATTGAAAGTTGAAGACCTAGACGTTTGGGCTCTCTGTCCTCAACTTTCGGTGCCGAAAGTTGGAGACTGGAACTTGAATGTTTTTGGACTTCAACTTTTAGTGTCGAAAGTTGCAAACCCAAAACCAAGTGCTCTTGGCCTTCAACTTTTGGTGTTGAAAGTTGAAACCTAAGATTCCTTTAGAATCCACATACTCTTGGAATAGAAAATTTTGTCCTAAGAAGTTGTTGAAAAATATTAATGAAAAATCAGAATATTGGGAAGGGAATTACCTCCTTCATGTAGTTTGTAATGCTTGAATGCTCAGGTGGCCATACCCGAGTCTAGATCTAAGATGCAAGAATTGGGGCCCAAAAGACATTCATCAATCTCACAATGGAATGATAGTGAGCAAAACTAAAAATTAACAAGGGAATGAGTAATGGAATTTGCTTCTCAATACTTGATGCTCTTGCACTAGGGGTGGTCTCCTCATGTTGTCTTTTCTAGTGTTACTACTAAGGAGATTGAAACTCGTGGAGGTCTAAAATCACAACCTCTTCCTTGATTAGGATGGTTTGAGTGGAAGTCATTGGAAAATCTTGAAGAGATGCCACACCCAAGCCAAGCTCTACCTCTAATTAAGATTGAATGGGAACATCTTCCTTGTATTGCATCTGTAATGTGGATTCCGAATTATGTTTCTTTCCCTTCCGCTTGCCCCCCTCCAATTTTTTCTTAGTTGGTGTCTCCTTTTCCAAAGCTCCAAGTCCCAAAGAAATCCCGATTCATGTTTCTTTCAAATCTCATACTCTAACGAAGGAGTGTTCTCCTTCAGGTAGTCGAGATATCAATCACAATCCAAGAGATGTGGAGAGCTCCAATCTTTCAACATGTCCTTCATGTACATAATGCTATATGTCTTTGGATCTCTCCATATCTCAAGGAGTCTTGAAATTCCAAATATGGCACCCCTCTGAAAAAACATAAAACATAAATACCTACAATGATTAGAAAACAATACAAAGTAAGTGGCAACGAAATCCAAATGCTAATTGGAAGATTAAAATGCAATTCACAATGGATCAAACAAATGTGGAATGGTTGTATTAAAAATAACCTATAAACCACCTATTTATTTGGGCTTCAGTCCCACCAATCCCATCTTTGGACCTGAACTCCTTAAGGAAACACGTTCCCAAAGAGAAAGTTTCCATTCCCAAATGTAATCTAATAATGTTGGTAGATCTTTGTATTTGAGAAGCTGAATGGAAAGATAAATAATTGTGGCAAAATATAATTTTTACACCTCCGCCTCCAATTGCAAAATGCTGAATGTGAGTTTTCAATCGCTGCAAATACAAAGAATATAATGTTTAAAATGGGAAAGCAATTACCTGACACCAAAAAGTTGCCTTGTGGAGCCACTTATCAAAAGTTCCATCCAAGAATCCTTGTTTTGGGAATTTCACTACTTCCCTTAGCACACCAGATTGGTTCCAAGGTTTCAACCAAGATACCTTCTATTCATTTGAAACCTATGCAAAAGCTAACATTTATAACTTCTTAGTGAACATTTCAAGTTTTGAGTTCATATTATAGTGGACTTGAATCTATCTCAAGAACTCAAGACCAAAAGCAAGGCCACAAACTAACAAATGTTTCGTGAAGGTGGAGGTATGATCCTTTCATACCCAATCCATCACCTTGTCCATAGGTGCCTACAATCTGGAAGGTGACTTCAATTTCTCATCCAAAATTTCTTCATAATAATGTTTTATGGCCATGTTTGCTAAAGTATTTCCAAGTTGAAAGCTCACGCTGCAACAACAAGAAATTATTTATGTAAATCACATATTTTAATAAAAAAAACTAACACATTCAAATGGAAAGACTTGGAAGGAATCAAACCTTATAGATATAGTCAAAAAAATTCTCTTGCGTCAAAAAGTACTAAGTCTTTCTTGACTTGTTTTCACATCTCTTATAGACATTGGGACTGATCACATCCTTGAACTGGATCAAAGGAACCATGCCAATGCTCTAGATGTGGAAGAAATCATGCACTAAACTATGCTTCATGTAATCAATTTGACAAACCTGGAAGGTTGAAACAAAATTCACAAATAACTTTAACTTCAATGCGCAAAGAAAAGAACAAAAGAAACAAATGAATAACAAGAAAGGATGGGAACTTTGAAATTCACAATGTTAAGTTTGAATCTTACTTGTTCATGTTTGTCATTAAAATGAGGAGGTGGACAAAGCCCTTTCATGTATCTAGCACAATGGAATCCATTGTTATGTGCCAAGAAAGGTCATGCGGGTGAACTTTAGAGATGTAAGGCATCTAGGCTTGTAGACGATGGTTGCCGTCCCACACATAGAACATTCTCCCATTGAACCTCTGTAGATCTTCATCCAAGTTTAGCCCCTCGTTAAATGATGCATTCACAACCTTCCAATGATTGTCCCACTCATGGATGTGATCTACAACAAATGCCTCCTCCCCTTGCCAGTTTGTGGGAGAGATATAAATTTTTTTGTCACCTTTTCGATAGGCCATTTGGAATGTTTATTCCATCTTGAACACATCAATCTTGAGGGTTGGCCTCACAACTTGGATGCAGATCATGTGGCAAAGGGGTATGTTCATTTGAGCCTTGGCCTTAGGATGAATCTTATGCCTCTCTAGCACCTCAACTATCTTGACCCTTTGCTCCATTTGGACCTCAAGGATTTCCTTGTCTCTAGTTGTACTCATTGCCTTCGATTGCGTAGAAGGTTTAGAGGTCAAGCCCACCTCCTAATTAGACAATGTTATGGTTGAGTTAGGTTACATTCGAAGCAATTCACAAGAATAAACAAAAGAGGAAGAAGATTCAAATTTATTTCAAAAGAAAAGTGGATAGTAAGTACTTGTGTAGAGGTGGTTTCCGGCACCAATTGACATTCATGGACATCCATTTTTGCATCCGGTTGTGAGTTAAAGCTCTACACCTTCAAACAAGTGGGGGAAAAAAACTTCAAGGAATACAAAAAATGTAAAAATAGGAATATGATGAAGAGTTGTGAATAGTAAAAATACCTCCTCATAATCCTTTTCCAACAACCTTTGTTCAACCAACTCAGCACCTTCCAAAGATGGTGGAACCTATAGGAGAAAATTAATTGAGAAAAAAAAAAAGATTCATAATTTGAGAACAAAATGTGAAAAAGAAAGAGTTTGAAATACCTTTGTAGATGGACTCTTGGTATTGAAAGAACCTTACAAAACAAGGAAATGAAGGGAACAAGGTCACATAAAAATCAATAACGACATTCATTAAATAGATTTGAGGAAATTTCTACATATTTAAAAGTTCCAAGCTTTGGAGCTCTTGTTTTTAGAAGAGCTTGATGAAAATTTGATTATTCAGCCTCCAACTTTTGGCGTTGAAAGTTCGAGGCCGAACAATCAAATTTTTTTACTTCACCTCTTATGGAGTTCTAAAACAAAAAGCTCGGGAACTCCACTAGAGACCAATCAAAAATGTTTTAAGCTCAACCTCCAACTTTTGATGTCGAAAGTTGGAGGCCAAGCAAGGACATCTTATGATTGGGAGCTCTTATGGAGCCCCCAAGCACGAAGCTCGAGAATTCCATGAAAGGCCAAGCAAAAACATTTTCCTCGGCCTTTCATGAAGATCCCGAGCAAGTTGTTCAACTGATCCATGAAAGGCCGAACACAAAAAAATGTGCTTGACTTCCAACTTTCAGTGCCAAAAGTTGAAGGTTGAATGCATTTTTTTACGCTTGGCGGATCTTCAACAAATTTGAAATAGGCCAAGTGCAAATTTTCTTCCATTTGGCCTCCAATTTTTGGTGCTAAAAGTTGGTGGTCAATCACCAAATTTTTTTCCTCGACACTTGTTGGAGCTTTGAGTTCAGAAGCTACAGGATCTACTAAGCTCCAAGCTCGAAAGCTCTAATACATGCCAAGTTTAATTTTTTTTGCAACAGTTGGCTTCCAACTTTTGAGGCCAAAAGTTGGAGCTCGAATGCATAAAAAATACTTTTGGCCCTTCTATGAGAATCCAAACTTTGAGCTTGGAACCTCCCACACATGCCAAGTGCAAGGTAATTGCGTTTGGCCTCCATCTTTTGGTGACAATTTTTTTGTGTCAGCCCCTCCTTGAGCTTTTGAGCTCCAAGCTTGGAAGCTCCAAGAGAGGCCAATGCAAATTTTTTTACGCTCAACCTCTAACTTTCAGCGTAAAAAATTGGAGGCCGAACACAAAAACATTTGCCTTGCCCTCTATTGAAACTCTTAAGCTTAGAGCTCAAGAGCTTCAAGAAAGGCCAAAGCAAATTCTCTTGCCTTAGCCAAGCTCCTAAGAATCCTAAAAACCTACAAAACTTCAAATTTTGTAAAAACTCACAACAAACATTCATAAAAGAAAAAGCTTGAAAGGAAAAGGATCAAGCTTGGAGACATATCTCAAGTTGTTGTGTTTGTGTGTCCCCCACCTCCTACAAGAAAAGAACACAAAAACATATATGTAAAAATCTCAAGGAAAATATTAGGGTTTCCAACACACCTTTTTCAAAAAACCAAGCTTCAAAGCATGATTTCAAGCCCAATTTCATCTTTTATTCACTAAAGACACATTTTCTCATTCAAACTTGCTACAAGGCGAAATGAACAATACTCTAATGCTTTCAACTTGTTATAGTAAGTTCTTTTTTACATTAGAAAACAAAATGCATTTTTTTTGGGCCTCTAAGACAAATGATCAATGAGTTTTTCTACTAAAAACAAGCAAACTGCATTTCATAAACTAGATAATATGCATTGCACTTCAAAAATATTATGCTTGCTTGTTTAACTTGATCAACCCTTATGAAGAAGAGGTTGCGTTGCATATCCTCTATTAGCTGCAGCTTCTTTTTGGCCGACATTTTTATATTTTGTCTTCGTTACTTTGGATTTGTCCATTGGAAACTCTATTTTCACCTTCTTTGTCTGGGAGTTCTAGAGTTCTCTTGAGCAACACCCTCTTCTTGCATTTAAAATTGTAGCTTCTCTTTTTTAAACAACAACGTTCAACTAAAACAAAGTTGTTCCCTTTCTACGAACTTCAACATTTGCTGCAAGAACTAGCATCTAATATTTTCTTTTATAGACTCGAACACACATCTTTATATCTTTATATATATATATATATATATATATATATATATTAATTGGCAAATATAATTAGGTTTTGATTAATAGTTATAAATCATAATTAGAATTCAACATTTGAAATTAGATATTTATTCTTTTAATACGATTTTTTTTAAAATATGGAATTTACATTTCTTTATTACAACTGCTATTTTCAAAAAATAAATTATTCCATATGTTTTTATATGTTGAGTGACCATATGAAAGCCACTTTTGAAAGGTTATTTAATCTTGTTAATTCAATGTTTTCATAATTTTTGGTGTTCTAATAATGAATTTCAAAAACTATGTGGCATAATTCATTTCTTAAAATCACTTTTTGTACTACATTGGATCTCATTAATCTTGCTTGTCACCATTTTTATGAACTGTAACTTTGAGAACTAACTATAACTATAATTGTCCGTCATGATAATGAATGCCACTGCACTGTTGTACCTAATTTTGTTTTATGTGTAAAACAAAGTGATGCTAATGAAGAAACACTTTTGTTTTGAATCTTGTATGCTTGGAAGGTGAATATATGATTTCCAAAAAACTCACGTTATGATATTTATACACACAAATGCAATGGGCCAATGGTGTTTAATTTCCCTCCCAATACTACTTATATCAATTTTTAAGTATTTCAAACATGACATTGCCATCATGTTTAGATTTTATTAGTAAGTTGTGACTAAGTCAAAAAACTTTTCACATGGTTAATAAACTAATTTAGCCTAATTAACCTAATTTCACCTCTTCACTAAAAATAAAATTTGGCATCATTCATGCATACCAAATTTCAAGGGATTTCATCAAGCACTACTACAAAATGTGGGTGCAATTCACTAATCCCCATTCACTAGACTAGTGAATTTACTATTTATTCACTAGTCCCCGTTCACTATAACCAGTGAATTCATTCAAAATCCAATGAAATCACTTGGCATACAGGGACACCTTTTGTTGTAATGAAGGTTCAGAAATATTCGAGATAAAATGTACTCATTTCAATAGTAGATATTTCACTTCCTTTTTTATAATAAGTTCCATTCCATGATATATATCTTTAATCTCTTCTAAATTATTTTTCATTTCACTAACCTAGAAATGACATTTTAAATTCTAGTTTTTTTTTCCCTTCTCTTCCAAAATATGTAAATTATACTTAATTTTAACATTCACATTAATAATGATGAATTCTTATGTTTATTATGTTGTTGATTTATGTTGAGATGTGAAAGTCGTTGGGAATGTCGCTACCTAAATATAATGTAGTTTATTTTCTAGAAAATACTTCGCATAATTTCAAACGCATGATGAAATCTTATATTACAAACATTAATTAGATCATTTTTTACAACATGTTCCAACTATGCCTGATAATTATTTGCTCTAGCTTTTGCTTTTCCTATTAAAATCAGATCAAGAAAGTATTTCACACAATTTGATTAATGAATAGTATGGACTACATATCTTATCATTGATCTGACATTTAATCCCATGTTCCAATTTGCTTCTTTTGACCTTGGATGTAACTACAATCCTCCACATATTTGCATGAAGTTATTACCTTATTATGATATGCCCTCTTCCACCCATTATTTTTACAACCTTTTTTTTGGATTTTTACACATTGCACAAACAACAACCTTGTTTATGTTAACTTGAATGTTAGTTCCAATATGATATTTTTGTGTTCTTAGTGTCATGTTACCACCGATCTATCAAAAGTTTTTTAGTGTTTGCATATTCCTTTTCCACATTCATTTATCCTTCCAAAAGTTGATCTTTCTCGAGTGTCACATGTTTTTGTTTTCTAACAGCTCTTGATATTTTCTTTCTATTTTTCGTTTATTTCTAAGCCTACATCACATTTACGTAATTCACATAATGCATCAAAGGCTGTAGAAATTTTAGGGTTGGTCTCCATTTACACAACTTTCAAAATGATCACTCCATCCCAAATTTTATTTTTTACACCATATTCCATCAACAAAGATTATGTTTGGTTACATGCACATAAGTTTCACAATTTTAATCTAATGTTTGTTACTACATTGCTTGACTTTCTTGTTTGTGGTTTTCATTGTTATTATTCTTTGTCCAATTTCATATTTGACCCGCTCCCTACTTGGATTATCTTTCCCCGATTCCATGTCCTCTTTCACCAAACCCTTCAAATTTTACCCTAGTGTTTGATTATGCTCTTTTTGATTCAAATTTGTTTGAGTTCCTTCACTACTACTCATGTGCGCTTTGTAACATGGCACATTTCATGCTACTAGACGCTTCGACCTCACCATCATGGTAAACAATTCAGGGATGACCACTGTGTTGAGAATTCAAGCTCAACTAGTTATGTTTCATTAATTATTGGAGTAGGAAAGCAACTAGGTTACTTTCACAAGGTTGAATTACTTTCTTTACTTATATTAGTTTGCTTATTTATGGTTTGGTCTTTTAGTTAAATACCTTGGTGTTAATGGTTTGGTTTTTTTTTTTTCATTACACAAGTTTGTGTATTTCATGTGACAAGAACCTTGAGGAGTTCTTGATGTTATGTTTCGTGTTGTGAACATCATGTTGTAGTTTCCTTTCAATAAATATTTAGGTTTACACTTGAGTAGATTTCCTATTTGTTAACATGGTATTAGAACTTAGGTTCTTGAATGAGAAAGTTGAAAGAAATTTAGAGCTAGAAAGTTTCTAGACCTAAAGTTTGAAAGTCTCTAGTAATATCATAGGAGTTTGTCAACTGTAAAAGAGAAACGGGGAAAGGAAAGAATGTGAAGAGAAAGAAAAGAAAAGAAAAGAGGTGAATGGAGATCAACATATCAAGGTTGTGGAAGTCAGATCTTTAGATTTAGATCTAATGTGAAAAGATCTTGAAGTGAAACTTGGAGAGATTATAGAAGACTATAAGACGCTTCTATTCTCAAATTTTCAAAAGAAAAGGATATATTTTGTGAGAGTTATGAGCCTTTGAAAACTTTGTGCCAAATCTAGTTTTTTAGTCATATCTCCTTTGTTTGAGCTTTTTTGGATCTGCAGCTTTGGGATCGTATAGATCATAAAGGAATATATATGTGAAAGAAATTTTATGTAATTTGAATATGTATTGAGAGAGATCTAAACATTTAAAGTTTCAATTTCAGTTTTGAAGTCAATTCCTTTTGAAAGTGATAATTCTTTTTGGTCATCATCAATAGAGTTGAAATTTTGAGTAGATATAGAAAACATATATCTAATGTGTCTCCCAAAATCTCAAGGAGTTTGGAATTGTTGTGAGCAAGTTGTAAGTCATTTTGTGTTTAGGTCCCAGTTTGATGTGACTTCAAGGAAGTAACAAGATCTCTCATTTTATGAAGTTAAATGAGCTGAAATTTTAAGAGAAGGTAGTAGACATAGCTAGTCATGTTTCACCAAAATGTCAGATCGATCCAAGGTTATATGTGAGCGGTGTAGCTTTGCAAAGTTATTGTGACGAAAGTTTGTTTTGAAAAGACATCAAAACAATTTTTTGAAGTGGAGCAAATACAACTTGGGAGAACTTGAAGGAAGGAGTTTGAAGATTGGGAAGCGCAAATACATTATCAAGACCTTCATACAAATGTGTGGTATGTAATCATGTATTTAATACCATACAAAATATTATACGAGATACGTACATATACGTAAAACCTATATATAATATAGAATTTTGTATAATACTCAAGACATACATACATATGCAAGGTCCATCTTGTTCAACCCTAACCCTAACCCTAACCCTAATCCTATAAACCTAAGGAAGGAAAACCCTAATCCCAATCCTAAAAACCCAAGGAAGGAATTAAAATTATTTGTGAAACCCCAAAAAGACATTAAGTGTTGTTTTGAGAGATGGCGAACGGTCTTTCTCAAATTGTAATTGAGAAACTAAACAAGAACAATTTCCAAGTGTGGAAATTTAGGATTATGAATTTCTTGATGGGGAAAGGCTATTGGGAATTCATAATTGGTGATGAGAAAGAACCTCCTCTCCCAAAAAACCCCACACAATAACAAATTCAAGCCAATAAAACTTGGTATGAAAAAGCAAGGAAAGTCTTGTATTGGTTTTCTGTGAGTGTGTCTGATTCCATGATTATGCATATTCAAGATGCAAAATCACCCAAGCAAGCTTGGGATACATTGGTGAAGATGTATAGCATCAATACACAAGCCCGCAAAATACAACTCAAGTAAGAGTTGCATAATTTACAAAAAAACAAGATGAACATCAGTGACTATTCTATAAAGGTGAAAAACCTTGCATATGCTCTTGCATCTATAGGATCCCCTGTAGATGATGAAGATTTAGTGGCCATCACTTTGAATGGACTTGGAAAATACTATAGCCAGTTTTGTACTTCAATTGTAGTTCGAGAAACATTTCCCGATTTCTAATATTTAATAACACTACTTATAAGTGAAGAAATGAGAATTGTTGGTACTTCATCCAATGGAGGATCACAAGAAAGTGTTTTCTACTCAAATACTAATAGAGCTAGAGGTAGAAGTGGTAAAACTTCATTTTGAGGTTGACACGGAAGTTCGCATGGTGGACATCATTAACATGAAGGTCAAGTTCATGGAGGTGGACAAGGAAACTTTGGAGGAAAAGGAAGTTGAGGAAGTCATGGAGGTCGTGGTGGAAGTCATCAAGGTCAACAACCAAATAACAATTCAAATTGCCACTATTTCGGGAAACTTAGGCACATGGTGAAAAACTATTATCAAAGGGAGCATGATGCACGAAATGGAAAGCTGCAACAAAGGAATTATGCATCAACTAGCAATCAAGGTGATGAACAACTATTTGTGATGTAGCACATGGCAAATTTAATGATAGGAGGTGTATCAGATAATAATGTTTGGTATGTGGATTCTGGAGCTTCAAACCACGTGACTAGTCATGGAGAATGGTTTAGAGACACAAAGGATTTGAAAACACCGGGGTTTGTGGAAACTAATGATGACACTACACATCCCATCACACAAATTAGCAAGGTGCCATTGTCCATGTAAGATGGGCAAACAAAACATTTGAAAGATGTACTTCATATTCCAACCATAACAAAAAATTTGGTCTTCGTAGGCCAAATGGTGGAACAAGGTTTATAGGTGACATTCAACCCAAATGGATGTTTTGCGAAAGACATGAAGAACCAAGGCAAATTGATTGCAAAAGGGGAAAGGAATGGATGAATGTTCACCTTGGATGTGAACATGCATGAGGTGAATTCCATGTTATTCACACATGGAAAAGGTGCTGGAAACATTGGAATTTGGCACAAGCGGGTTGGCCATGTTAATCTCCAACGTCTTAAGCTGATGATGAAGAAACAAAATTTTGTTAGAGGCCTTCCCAAATTTGGAACAGAGGAGGTGATGTCAGAAGTTTGTGAAGCATGCCAATTAGGGAAGCAAGTTAGCTAGGCATCCATTCCCAGCACAAACAACTCATGTAAGTTCTAAACCTTTGGAAATGATCCACTCGGATGTGTGGACCACGAAGACAGAATCCATTAGAGGATGCAAGTATTATGTGAGTTTCATTGATGACTACACAAGGAAGGTGTGGGTCTACTTCATGAAACATAAAGGTGAAGTGTTTTAACATTTTTTGAATTTCAAAGCAATGGTGGAGAAGGAAAAGGGTGTGAACATCAAGCGCCTAAAGTCCGATGGAGGGGGAGAGTATTTTTCAAATGAATTCAATGAGTACTTGAAGGAGCATGGAATTCAAAGGAAGTACTCACATAGTCATTCCCCACAGCAGAATGGAGTTGTTAAAAGGAAAAACAAGCACATTGTAGAAATAACACATGCCATGTTAAATGAGAAAAATTTGCCAAATTACTTTTGGGCTGAAGCGATAGCAATTGCAGTCTATATCATGAATCAAACACCGACAACGACAGTTCATGGCATGACACCTAAAAAAAAATTCACAGGTAAGAAACCAGATGTTTCAGACCTTAGAGTGTTTGGTTGCATTGCATACGTGCATGTTCCTAATGAGAAGAGATCAAAACTAGACCCAAAAGCTGAGAAGTGTATCTACATTGGATATTATTTAGAACAAAAAGGATATAGATGCTTCAATCCTTCCATTCGAAAGTTGCAAGTGAGTAGAGATGTTGTGTTTGATGAAATGGTTAATTGGTACTCACCACTAAATGTAGCAAAAGATGGAGAGGCTAGAAATGGTGATGTTTCATCAAATGTGGAACAAGAATCACAATTAATCAATGGACCACAAGAGTCTTCAATTAGTGGGTCTAGTAGCACTCCATGGAAAGGAAAATTAAGATCTTCAAACATTGTACATGGTAGTTCTCAAACATCATTTAGAAATCCTCATGTAGATGATGAGTCAAGTGATTCAGAAAAAAGTGCAGGTGAAGAATCAATAATCATTTTAGTTACTATTCTTGGAGTTCGGATGGCCAAAAAAGTTTTGAAAACACCTAACAACAACAATGGAGTACGAAGATCCACATGAATTAAGTACCATGTACAAATACTCGCATATAATGGCTTTGTAACTCATCATTATGCATACATGGTGAGAGTTATATAGCAGGTTGAACCCACTTGTTTTGAACAAGTGGTTGTAAACCTTAAATGGGACAATGCCATGGATAAAGAAATGGTGATTTTGGATGCTAATGCTACTTGGGAATTAGTAGTTTTACCAGAGGACAAGAAAACAATTGGGTGCAAATGGGTGTACAAAGTCAAACACAATGCAAATGGATCTGTGAGCAGATACAAAACAAGATTGGTTGCCAAATGTTATGCCCAAATTTATGGCATAGACTATGAGGAGACCTATAGTCCAGTTGCCAAAATGACAACTATAAGAAAAATCATTACTATGGCAGCAACAAAAGGATGGTCTTTACATCAAATGGATGTAAAAAATGTTTTTTTTTCATGGAGATTTACATGAAGAAATGTACATGGAGCAACCGCTAGGTTATGTGAACCAAACACATCCTAATTTGGTTTATAGGTTGAAGAAAGCTTTGTACAACTTGAAGCAAACACCTAGAGCTTGGTCAGACAAGATAGGTCAGTATCTTATCACAAGTGGATTTCAAACATCCAATGCCGATTTTTCACTATATGTGAAAAAGACAAATCATGGGATTATAATCATAGTCATCTATGTTGATGATTTGATTGTCACAAGAGATAGTGATGCAGACATTTTTTATTTGAAAAAGCTTTTGAAACAAAAGTTTGAGATGAAGTGTGAGTCATGGATTATAATACCACAAATTATTAAGCTTAGTTCCATAGTTTTCCTTAGTATTAATGATTTGAATCCTAATAAACCTCCAAGTAATAATTATTAAGAGTTGAATTAGCCTTTGGATATTTCAGGGTAGAAGACTCTTTTATTTAAATTGATGCAAGGCTTAGTTAATTTTACGACCTAGTAAACCTTTATAAGTGCATTATCCTTTTATGTTATAGAGAAGGGAAAAAGGATGTAGAATTAGATGTGATGTATTGATATATTGGGAATACAAGCCCATAATTAACAATAACATTTCACCATGACAATATTAAGTTAGTTTGTAGAATAATCTTAAGGCACGAATGATGTACTTGAAAGATTTTTAGGACGCAATCCTAATACATCTTTATTTAGTCTTCATTTCTATAAGACTCTTAAATATAATCAAAATCAAACTTAAGTATTAACATTTCCACCTGAGTGGCCTCGAGTGAATCACAACTTAGCAAACAACTTAAGGGGATAGATCACAATTACAAAAATTCCAGAACGCGACGAATGGTGCAAGCTAGGTGTTCGGCTCAATGCTCCATGGAAAGGGGATTAATTGGGCCTTGCAACCAACGACAATGGCCATCATCGAAAACCCAAGTTTGACAATGAAAATGAACATCGTCATCTTCACAATGACACTCTTCAAACCTTTCTGGTGTGGCTCCACAAGTAAGAACAAATTCTAAATATATTGTTAAAGCATGTGGGTTAAGAGACAATCAACGATCCCATGCCAAACAATCGACTCGAGTGCGCACCACTTTTCTGGACGGTTCTTTTTCGCGCAACCGTTGAAAGACATTCACGGCAAACGGTGTTTTTTCAAGCTCTTCCTTTTGTATTAGTGAAACTAGAGGATTTGAAGGTGTAGTGACATCATCCACGATGACTAAATTCTCACCTACATCAACAAAAACCAAGAGGGTAGCAAAAACAATGTGGTACTTGCGTTCAGAAGGGGTCGAAGCTTTTTTATTTAACAAATTAGGGTAGGCGTAATGTGTGGGAGTGACGATGGAACCTCATGAAAATTCGAACATCCTAAATTTAATAAATTGATTGAACCTTAATTTTGATGTTGGATTTATAAGTATGTGGGGGTATTTGTGATGCAAATTTTAATTTTAATTTATTATGTACTATATAGTTAATTACTACATGGAAGAAAAAATAAATAGGGGATATAAAAAAAGTAAATGGTACGCGAGAATGTTACTTCAACCATTGAATTGATTTAGTCAAGTAAGGACTCAAAGATGTTTATTTATTACTACCGATAAATTATCTTAGTAGTTAATTACTTGAAATAATTAGGATGAAGAAGTAGGATGTGAGGATCAACGAACGGAAAGGATAAAGATCAAGTTCAAGAACCTCATCAAGATATCCAAGATAAGGGGAAGGATGAGTCCTCCAATCCCATTAGTCATGAGGATTGTCATCCTATTTGATTATAGGATGGAATTTTTTGGTGTGTCATTGGGCCCAAAAATTTTCATCCTAAAATCAATTGGAGGGCAAATCATTATTACTCCTCGTTGGCTCTTAAAGGATGAGGAGGCCATTAATTGGAGGGGAGGATTTCGAAACTTCCATTGGACGAGGGGAACAAGCTCAAAGAAAGGTCATGGAGGCTTACCAAGGGAGAGAAGAGTATCTTGTGTTGGGGGAAGGGGAAAGGAAGAAAAGGAATGTGTGAGGAAAAGATTAGTTATTATGTGTGGAAAGGTGTTGTTCATGAAAAAAATGTGTGCAAGAAATAAGCATGGAAGGATTTCCATGACAAAGCCTCTGGAGTTTTATTTCAAATAGTTGTTCTTCCCAAATCCACCATTGGATTTGTGTCAAACTTAAAATAGTTCTTGTTTAGGAAGTGTAGAAGGTTTTCTCTAAATTTTTGCATCATCGGTTTGGCTATAAGGGAGCTACACTTGCCGGGAGTAAAGGGTGTTTATAGTGGAGTTCATGGAAGGATTTCCATGACAAAACCTCTGGAGTTTTATTTTAAATAGTTGTTCCTCTCAAATCCACCGTTGGATTTGTGTCAAACTTAATGTAGTTCTCATTTAAGAGGTGTTGGAGGTTCTCTACAAATTTTAGCATCATTGGGTTTGCTATAAGGGAGTTACATTTGCCGGAAATAAAGGGGGTTGAAATTGTCTGTTTTTTCCTCAATATAAGCAAAATGATTTTGAGTCCCAAGGCTTAACTCTTGATCAAAAAATAAAAAACTTATAAGATTTTGTAATATGGCTCCTTTTTAGATTAACTTTTCAAAAATCCAATGCATGTTAGATTAAAAGGTTATATGTAGATGTTATGACGAATGGAACAAAAGGGGTTCAACCATCAAGCGTGACATTGAATGAACATCAACATAATGCCTCTTCACATGCCATCATGGTGAGGTACGATTCTCCCACAATGTCTTTGTATCTTTTAAATGGACATAACGCATTAGATTCTTAGTGAACTTCATTGCATTACATTGAACCACCTTACTTGTTAGACTACAATTACATAGTAGTTCCACTTTCAAGCAGGTTTTATGAGTGCATATCTTCATGTTGAAGGTGTGCGAGAATGCCTCACATGAAGGATTTGGGAGAGTTGTGTTACTTCTTCGGCATTGAAGTAATTTAGTCCCCTAAAAGGACATGGTTACTACAAAAATAATATGCCTTGAACAAATTGACCGAATATGGGATGACGGGTTACAAACCCATTTCAATTCCATTGGAGCAAAATGTGAAATTAAGTGCAAATGAAGGAGACCTTGTGAAGGATACCACTATGTATAGACGCATAGTGGGGAGTTTGATTTACATGACTATCACAAGGCCAGATTTGAGTTATGCAGTTGGAGTGATGAGTCAATTCATGCAAACACCACAAAAGCCACATTTGGATGTAGTGAGGTGCATACTGAGGTACATAAAACATACATTATAATGTGGAATTTCTTATGAAGCTAAGAGCTAGTTACAAATACATGGATACATGGATGTTTATTTGGATGCTAGTCAAAGTTTGAAGAAAAAAGACAAACCACATTCTTTTTTAGGTACGTTTCTTTTTCATTATTATAAGTTTTTAAAACTTTTGTTTTTTTCTCTATTTTTTTTCTTTTAAATCCATTTTTATTTTGGTTTAAAAATGTGATTTACTATATTTCCTTTTGTTGTTTCATTTTTTTCATTTATATATATATATATATATATATATATAATATTTTTCTTGTTTATGTATGTTTCATGTTTTAGTTTTTCCTATTTTCATTTAGTTTTTATTCTTATGCTTTTTCGTTTCTATTTTATTTTCAAATTTCTCTTTCAAATTTTTATAGTTTTAAAAATATTTATTATAATAAAATAAAGTGTTTCTTTTTAACTTATATATATATTGTTTGGATGCAGGTTTGAAGTCTGGAGAATGAAAACAAACTTCATTTTTTTCAAGTATGGTTTTTTTTCATCATCGTAAGTTTTTTTTTCTTTTTTGGCTTTTCACTTTGTTGGATTAACATGTATGTAGCCTTGTGAATTTGTTGTGACCAATGTTGGGAAAATTGTTTTTTTTTGGGAAAGATAGCTTCAATTTCTTTATTAAAGAAATTGGGACAATTGTAATACAATTTTAAAAGATTAAAATTACTTGATTAGGGTATCAAGTGTTTTTTTAAAAATCAACCAAATTACAACTTTCTAATAACAATTATACATCTATAAGCAATTTTTGAATAATTTTTATTTATATCAATGAAAAATAAAATTCTTAAAATATTAATAAAATTACAAATTACCATGTTCAAATATTGAGAAGAGGGGAAAAAAAAGGGGGGGAAGAAACAAAAAACAATAGGAGGAAAGCACACATAACATGAAGAAAACACAAATAATAGGAGGAGAATGCAAATAATAAGAGGAAATGATAAAAAATAGGAAATATATATATAACACAAGAAGCAAGATTATGATTAATTATTTCTCTTTTAGCTTTCTATAGTTTGTTACATTCATGTTATGTGCAGGGACATGAAACATATTTAAATTCACTCCTTTCCTTGGTTCTACACCGATTGCATTACTTTCTTTCCAATTTGATATGATCTTGAGTTTTTTTACTACATGGTATTAGAAAATTATTGTTAAAAGAAATGAATAATTTTCATGTAGTTTGTTCTTGCACAATTATATGAGTGGTTAAAAGAGATGTAGTCTTTTAAACTAGTAACATTATTTGTAAAGTGTTAGTACTAGTTGATCAAGTGTGTGTTACAATAGGAATAATTGACATGTGAGAATAGTGCACCCACACTAAGATTGTGAGTGACATCATTTCCATATTTGAAACTACCAAGCTTGAAGGAGGAAACAATTATGGGGTTTGGAATGTCAAAATTTGCCAATTATTAAGGCATGGAGGATTGTGAGTCTTGTGGTGCCCCAATGACCCAATGGTTGTGATGATTGCTTTTAGAAGAATAATTGCAATAACTCTTCTAATAGTTATTTCTCCATAAGGAGGAGGAATTGAAAATCTAGCTATGTAAGAACTAACAAAAGATGATGAATTAACATTGGGGGCCAAAAAGGAGAAGGTTCTTGCCATTTTAATATGGCTATCAAACAAAACTTAATTTCTATATTGGGAATGATTACTAAATTGAAGGTTTGGAATGTGTTAAAAAAAATGTTTTAAAGTCACAATGCAACTTGGTAATTAACAAGTTGCATTCCATGAAAATGGAGGAAGGGGCCAAGGTGATAGATTTCATACAATTTATGAACGACATGATCACAAAAGTAACATTAGTGGGAAAGGTTATTGATGAAGTGGAAGTGGTTCATGTGGTTCTAAATGCTTTTCTAAGCAATCTTGAACTTTTCATTTAGCCAATCATAGTTCAATATGACCTTCCTAGTGTTGAAAAATTAGTGATCTAAAACTCTTACTTGAAAAACAAATGAGAATGCTTTGAGAACTTGGAAAAAATCATTTTCATATGTTATTAAAATAAATTTTTATTTTAGTTTTTCTTTGCACACCTTGTGTTCCTATCATTGACTATTGTGTTTTGTGATTAAATTTTAATTTAGGATTTATGATAATTACCTAATGTATATAAAGGATAAAAAGAGTAGGTTACCTAGTTGTTTGAAGCCTAGAAAAGTTGAAATACATAGGGGTAGATAGTTTGGTAAATTAGATGTGACAAATTGACATTGTAAAAGTGATATGTCAAAGTTTGGCAAGTTGACATGAGAACAAGGTATAATTGGTATGTGGCAAACCAACATGCAAACATAATGAATGTAAACTAACATGCATAGGGCATTCGATTTGGCAAGCCAATAGTGGTAGATCATATAAAAAAGAGGTGTTTTGCAACTACCCTTGCACCTTAGTTTTTGAGTTGTAATGACCACTTACAACTCACCGTATTTCTACACTATAAATGTTATCAAACAAGTTGCATGAATTGTAAGAGTTGCAACTTACCGTATATATGGTGCAACTCATTGCAATTCAATTATAATTTTGTCAAAACAACTCATTTTCAACTACTATGCAACTATGCTACAACTACAACCATAATGTCATGTTGATATTACTAATTTTCATCCATCCATTGAAATTTGGCACGTGGCACTATGAAGGTTTTTGGATCTAAACATTATGTTCTTTTTGAAGTATTGACTTCCATTGTTTATTATGATTATAATGACGGTCTAAGATTATGACACATGACATAATATTAAAAATTACCACATGGAATATTGATTGAATTTTGAAAAAATAAAATAAAATAAAATATATTTTAATACCTAAGTAGGTTGGTACATCTTAAGACCTACATACCTACACTACACACCTATTTACCTACCTACCTACATAGGGAGGTAGAAAAATAAAACCTACTTACTTACATAAGTAGGCAAGTAATTTGGAAAATACAAAACTAGGTGAATTAAAGAATAATCATGTAAATATTTTTTTATTATATGTTTTGCCTTTAAGGTTAAACATTTTTGAGCTCATCCCAAAATGGCATGTGAAAACATAAAAGAAGACACCTTTTTTATATAATTTGTGACATTGGATTCAAAGCCAAAGCATATGGGTTAAATATTTTAGTTGTTTTTTAGTTGCAAATTGAGCTGTAACTATGAAAAGATTTTCCCACATGCTTTATATTTGTTTTCATTATGTAAGTCATACAATTAAATTAATAAGTACCTAATACTTATATATGTGAATTAATTATTTAGTATTTAATTATCTTAAATAATGATTTAAAATAATTTATTTAGTTGACATAATTAATTATTTGGATTTATATATTGAATTGATTAATTAGTGAGTTATTTATTTAAATTTATTTATTTAATTAAAATAATTAGTTGGTTAATAGTTTGAAATAGTTAAAATCAGATAATAATAATTAGATAATTAATTTTTTAAATTCATATAATTAGTCATTTATTATCTTAATTTTTTAAAAATGTTATTAGTTATTTGAATTAATTGACAAACTAATTATTTGAATCAAATTGAATTCTAATTCATATCAATAATTAATTACTCATTTTAAGTAATTAGTCCATAATAACTTAATAAATTAAATATTTATTAATATTTAATACTTAATAAATTATTGAAAATAATTCACTTCTAAAAATTACAAATGAATTTGGGTAAAACAAATCAAGGTATAAATAGGCATATCCATATGTACACCTAATTGAATTTTTAATATAATATACTTATTTCTTTTAGGATTCAAATTTAAATTAATTACATCTATCCAAATAATTAATTTGTTAATGAATTTTGATAATCAATGATCTAGTAATTATTGATGAAATAATAAGTATGTAAATTAATCCATTCAATTCATTATTAAATATCCCCAACTCAAATAAATATTTATTTGATTATCATTTGATGAATAATTATTGTTTATATGCATCCATATTGTTTAGTTTAATTAACATAATTATATGCATTACACTTGTTTATTCATATTTAATAGTCAAATTATTGAAATAATAATTATGGGTGCAGTTATACTAACATGTACCATTAATAGTTGTAACCACTATTTAATGTTTTGAACTTTGAATTGTAAATAATAATAATAATAAATGGATTTTTTAATTTATAAAATGTTATTGTGAATACATTATGTACGTATCATAAAAAATTGGAATCAATTTAATGAGTGAAAAATACGCATAAATTTTCTTAAGGTTTTGGAACCATTGCTTAAAAGTTGTTTAAAAACACAATTGAAAAAAAAATTATGACATAATTTGGGATTTTTAAAATATACACCTTAACATAATAATATTTTAAAAAAATTTAAATATTTTAATTTTTTTTTGAAAATTTATTAAAAATTTGTAATAATATATTTTTAAATAAACAATGGTCTAAGGGGCATGTGTGGCTCCTAATAATGTGATTGGACCCTTCTTTATAAAACATTACATATGAATTTTTAATGTTATTAAATTATAAATTGTTGCACAATAGACACAACATAATTAAACATTAGTAATTCAATAGTGGCGCACTAATGGTCTTACTAGTTATATCTATGGGAATCCTAGTCAAAAATTACTTATTAATGTATCTCATAATAGGCAATGGAAATGCGAACATGTGGCATGATTGCATGTATATACATTATACACTAGTTGCAACATAGTTGTTGAGTTAATGGCACATTTATAACAATTCTAAAATAGTTGTTACATGCAATTACAATGCAACTTTTCAAAAAATCAAACATGGTTGACTATGGATGTATGTATAATGCGTACAAATTACTATATAAAAGACCCATTTTCAACTCACTTGCAATTATAATATAACTAACTGATTTTCTAATGTAACAATTTATTTATTAATTCCCTATATTTTCCTAAGGAATATTTGCATAACAATTGTAATACTCGAGGGATAGTTGTGCAATAATTGTATATGAGTTGTATTTTGAGCTTTAGTTGCAAGGCAATGTGGTTCAACATACACAATTTCCCATAGTGGATGGTTCAAGAATTTGTTAGAGTTTGTTAAAGTTAAACAATGTAATCATTTCACAAAACAATAAGGATAGAAGACTTTAAAGGGGTTTTCATTTTGGAATTGTAAAAAACAATGCCATCCTTTTGGATTGATCTTATTTAATAAATATTATTTTTTGCTTACATGTGTGTATATTGTTAGTATTGCAATTGAACTAAAATATTTTTAATTTCGTATGTGTCCTTGCAGGTTGAACAATGGGAGAGTATTGAAAATTCACCCTAATGATGTAAAATCATAATGATGGTGGAGACAATTTGTGTATGATTTTATAATCACAAAGTAGTGGAAAGGTTATTTGGATCATAAGCAAAGGACAAAAGATTTGTTGTGAATCTTACATGACTGATAACCAAAAGACGGGTTGTATTGAAAAATGGCCAATGAATGAGATGACTTGTATAATAAACAAACTAATAGAATTTTATAATTTTATATGAATAGTTGTAATGCATTTGGGAAGATATGGCCATGTTTATTGAACATGTGGTACTCAAGTAGATGCAAGGGGCTAGAACCTAGTAGTTATTTTGAGGAAGGAAAAATGATTTGTAAAAACAAATAGCTTATAAGAGACATGTTAGATGTAATAATTGTCATGAATTAAGGTATTGGGCAAAGGAATGCCAACTCCTTTTGAGTGGGAATAAAAAACAATGAAGGGATATATTATGCCAACATTGTTAAGGAAGATTAACCTAAAAAAAAGAAGAGTGGTCAAAAGACAAACTTCTAAAGAATATGTTTGAAGCTTCTATGATGATTATCAATTCGTTAGTGGGTCAAATATAAATATTTGTTGTTAAACACCCTTTGAGCATTAGTGATTTCAAAAGAAGACAAAAATAAAATTTCAACATTGACATTGTAACTAAAATACATTGACTTGAATACCTTAGTTTGGGAACATGTTATATAATTTGTAGGGAACTTGAAAAGAATTAAAGTGGTAGGAATAATACTTGTAAGATTTATTGGAAGTCATAGCCATTGCATCATGGGAAATGAAATTGTAATTTTTCAACACCATGAAAGTTTCAAGTAAGTTGATGATGTGTTTTAACCCCTAGAGACACAAAAAAACCTTTTGTTAATTGGCTTCATAGTAGACAAAAACTTGTTACTTTGGTTTAAAAATAAATGTTATGTGCTCATCGAGAACTTCGACAAAATGTGTGCAACAAGGAATCAAAATAGAATGAATGGCTTGTATAGGATGATTATGAGCCAATAACCAACATCATTATTTTTGCTTGAGAATGGATCTCTAGCTAATATTTGGCACATGAAGCTAGGAAATTTGAATTTTCAAGGACTTCAAATGTTATTTTGACTAGGAAAAATGCTTGTGGCATTCCAAGGATTGTTGTCACCTCACACATATGTGTTAGTTGCATGGTTGGAAAACATAAGGAGAAGGTGCTTAAATTTTTTTTCACAAGATCAATAAGGAAATATGAGTTTATTTATTTTGACTTGTGTGGTTTTCTTCCAAAACATCATTAGCAAGTTCAAAATACTTTTTTTTGTTCACTAATGACTATGGTCAAAAGTCATGGGTATTTTTTTGAAGATTGGAAGAATGCTATTGTTGAAACTTTCAATATTTTCAAAAAGATGTTTGAACAATGGGGGTATACAAGATAGGAATTATGAAGATCAATTGTGAAGGACGATTCCTCTTAAGACAATTCATCACATTTTGTGAACAAAATGAAATTGTCAAACAATTCACTACAATTGAAACCTTCCATCAAAACAATATAACTACACATAAAAACAAAACCATTTTGGAAAGAGTAAGGTGCATAGCCAATATAAATGACCTTACCAAAATGTCTTTGGATCGAGGTTGTGAGCACAACACATATTTCACAAACATAAGTCCCACATGTTCAAACAATGGGATGTCATTAGTTTTAATATGTATATAATGCCAAGGCGCCCAATATTGGTTACTTGTTCAAAGTTTGTGTAGTCTTGCACATGTTTATGTATCAAAAATGAAAGGGAATAAGGTAGATTGGACAAGTCCATTTTATGCACGATGGTTGGGTATGATAGGATATTAAAAGTGATATGTTTTTATTCAATGATGAAGAAGATTTTTGTCACGAAAGATGTTTTTTACAAGCATATGATGAGGTTCAATGTTTTGTTATGGAGACAAATTGCAAGCCTCAAGAATAAGGCCATCATACCAAAGTTATGGAAATAAGAAATGAAAAACGAAAACTTAAGAAAGTGAAAAATGAAGACCCAATAGAGGTCTCAAAAATATTTGAACAAGTTGTTGAAAATGAAGAGCAAACTACTAGTGTCAAGAGTAAAGATTATGAAGATGAAGTTATAAATTTGTGTAAAAGGTTGAAAATGGCTTAAAGAACTAAGGATGTGGTGATATGAGGACATTGTAGAAAACGAGAAATGTTCCAAGTTTGAAGCAATGATCATTAAATTTTTTTTACAAAAGCACCATAACTTGAAGATTAATTACTATGAAACAATTCAACACCCTAGGTTGGGTTGAAACCATATGGCAAGAGTGCAATTCAATTGTTGAGAATGAAACTTGGGATTTAGTGAGTTTACTTGAAGGCCTAGGGAATACCCTTATAACAATAAAATGGATTCTCAAATCAAACAATTAGATAATTGTCAAGAAGAACCTAAGGCATGGCTAATGGTGCATGGATTCAAATAAAAGAAAAAAATAGATTTTGTGGAAACTTTTGCTCTTGTAATCAAATTAATGACAATTAGAACAATCATTTCCTTGGTAGCTTATAAAGGATGAAAAATGCATCATCTTGACATGATTTCCAAAAAACTTATTTGTATTTATCTTGCACAATGACAAAACCCTAACCCTATTATTCAAACCCCAAAACCGCACCATCAAATGGTTTTAGAGTTTGTTTTTTTTCTTTTTGTTTCTTTTTCAAATTTCCTAGAATGTTTCCTCCTTGTGGGACCTTTTGCAAAAATGCACAAATCTTGTATTGAAATGATTTCCTATATTTTTCCAAAGCATTAAAAAAGAGAGAATTAATTGTTCATGAAAATTACATTTTTTATAATTTATAAGTCATGAATTTATTAGCTAACCTAGTTATGAAATGCTTTAAATGCAAATGATAATGTTAAAAGTTATATGTATTCAATGCATGGAATGAAATTAATTATGACCAAGATGGTTGTGCAAGTCTTTTGAAAAGATGCATAACCTAAGGTTTTGAATATGTGATGGTCATTTATTAAATCATTATATATTGATTGTGTGAAAAATAACAATTGAAAAATCAATGTTGGAAAAATAAATCCATTGGCATATAAATTGATGCATAACCACAAATTTATTTTAGTTGATGTAATACGAATGTCAATCACATGATTCTATATTTATTTGTGTATTATTTGAGGGATATATTTTGGTGAAAAGCTTTATGTGCGATGAAAAAATTGCAGTCGATATTTTGGAATAAGAGGAAGGTGTCAAAACAACGAGCAAGGACTTTTGGGAGTACATGCATGAGTACAAGTTTTGTACCCAACACCAAAGTGGGCCACCATCTACTGGTTTTGCAAAATTTGCTAGATGTGTTGAAGGCTCTTATAGCAATTTAGGAAGGATTATATATTTTTTTCCTCTGAAGTACAACAACAAACCCAACTTAACAAACCTTTAAGGCAAGTTCAATAGCAAAGGGTTGGTAGGTTGACAACAACCTTTTGCTGTGTTTGTGCACAAATCATTTGTGTCAATAGTTTTCTCAGTGGGGGGAAACATGAAAGGAACAAAAAAATGAATGTAAACCTTATTAGGGTCTTTAGTTAGCATGCATACTAGCTGCCATAGAATTTATGTTACCTTGATTGTCGTAACGTATATGGTGCTTTTGAAAACAAAAACCACAAAAATGGATTGTGTTTTTTTTTAAACCATTTTATCTAAGGTAACTAGTCCAATAAAAGGCTGATTTAAAATGTTTTTTTTTTAAGTGTGTGTTTTTTCCCTCCTTTTGTATCTAGTTTGTGACATAATAGATAATGAGAACCAAACAATAGGGGAAAATAACTGAAAGTAGTAATCATACTTAACATTATAGGGTCTTTATAAGCCAAATAATGGCCAACACAATATAAAACACTTACTTTGTTGAGTCATGTAACCAACCAACTAATCAAGAATGTTTTGTTGTCCCTATCTTTTTCCTTTTGATTTGTTTAGTCTTGTGTGGTTGTCTTGGTAGATTTATGATTGCCCTATAATAGTTGTCGCAACCTCACTTTGAAGGAAGTGTGAGAATGAAACTCACACTCCCGAAATTGGGACATGGGAGTCCTCCGAGACTCCCAAAACTTCAAAGGTCGATTGCAGGGGTCAAAACACCTCCCATTGGGGTGTTCTTTATATCATTGAAAAGCTACTGAAGTGTAGATGTCGAAAATGGCCTCGAATTGGCCATTTGGACATCTACAGCTGAAGTTATGGCAAAAAGAATGGATGGGAGTCAAATTGGTAGTTTGACTCCCGACCACTAAAAGTCGCGAATCAACCCAAACTCGATGCGTGCAGGTAGAGTGCGACACACCGTTGGAAAGCTCTTAAGGAGAGCTACAACTTTGCTTTAGACCTCATCACAATCGGAGGTCTAACCAAAGAGTTATGATCGTTCAAAGTCTTGGGAGTCCAAACAGAGACAGTTTTGGGACTCCTCCTTGGGAGTCCTGGGACAAAAAACCATTTGGATGTGGGTGCTGCGGAGAGGCACAAAATATACTATATGGGGGAAGGTGGTGGCTTCCCCCGAGTCCGAGCCACGGTGAGTCAAATGAGTCTAGAGTTGCCCGTGGTTTGTCCTACCATTAAGGGGGTTCCAGAATGTGAACTAAACAACTTATTGGTTGGTTTGATGCAGGTTCGATGCAAGTTCAAGTAAGTGAATAGTTTGTCACTTCTTCCTAGTCCCATCTCGGAGCTTCGGCATGCCCCTCTACCCCTTTTAGTGCTGAGAGCTGGGAACGTGGCCCGAGTCCCCCACAATTCTTCAACTTGAGTAACTTAGCACCAACTTGGGGTTAATTTGGGACTTGGGAGCACGTCAATAGTAGGTTGTTTTTAACATGTGGAGACTTTGCTCTTAGTTGGCCTCTTTCCTCATGGGCACCAAACGTCCCATGTCTGATGCGCTTTTAAGTCCTTGGATAGTCCCCAATTGGGAAGGACTCGGGCACGTCCCAGCTTTTAACATTAAAGGGGATGAGAGGGGCATGCTGAAAGCTCCGGGATTAGACTAGGAATAGGGACAAGCTACTTAGTTATTCAGTCCTGCATCCAAATCCAACCAACAAGTTGGTTAAAACTCATTCTACACACTTTTGGTGTTGGGATTAGCCACATGCAACCTTGGACTCACTTGACTCACCACGGCCTGGACTCGGGGGAAGCCACCACCTTCCCCCATATAATATTCTTTGCGTCTCACCGTCGCACTTGCATCCGAATGGCACTTTTTCCCGGGACTCCCAAAGTGGAGTCCCGAAATTGTCCTGGTTTGGACTCCCGAGACTTTGGGCATTCATAACTTCTTGCCCCAACCTTGGATTGAGATGAGGTCTAAAGAAAAGTTGTAGCTCTCCTCGAGAGCTTTCCAACAGTGTGTTGCACTTCACTTGCACACGCCGGGATCGGGTTGATTCCCGACTTTTAGTGGTCAGGAGTCAAATTGCCAGTTTGACTTCCAGCCCTTCTTTTGACCATAACTTGTGCTGCAGATGTCCAAATGGCTCATGCGAGGCCATTTTGGACATCTACACTCTAAGACCTTTCCAACAGTATAAAGAACGCCTCAATGTGAGGTGTTTTAACCCCTACAATTGCATTCTAAATTTTCAAGAATCCCGGAGGACTCCCAAGTCCCATTTTCGGGAGTGTGAATGACGACCTCACATTTCCCTCAAAGTGGGGTTGCGACAATGTCTTTTAGTTCATCAAATCTCATCAAACCTCATAACTCTCATTGCCCTTTCACCTTATCATGCGCTATCACATACCCATCTTCCACACCATCTCCCATGTAAATTATGAACCACCCACTAGTTCCCCTTCCTATTATAATAAACTTCACACCACCTACTAGTTCCCTTTACTGGCCTTTGATTCTTTGTGTGAATGTGGGGTCCCAACCCTACACCTTTCCAAACCCCTTTGATATTTCACAATTAGGAACTTTCCCCCCTTCCATTCTATTGGCCCCTATAGTTGCCCTTTATCAAACTCCCCAACCTACCCCCATCTCTTTAACGCATTCACTATTTCCACCTAAAATATCTTGCCCCACTTGTGGGTGGTAATTTACTAGTCGAAGGTTAGCTCATCATTAACGTTCCTATTAGGCATCCAGTTCATCCAATCCAAACCCTTGTGCCAATCTTGGTTTAACACCTTCCCTTATTCCCATCCCGTTTGCATTAACTTGGGCTTGGGTTTTGTCATTGGATGTTTTCATTTAGGATTTGTCATCCTTGATTGTACAATCACATCCATATCGCTCTACAACATGATGTGATTTGTTTTCCATTGGATAAGTTGGCTTAGGACCCCTATGATGTGGCAGCTTGGCACTTGTTCCTTGTGTTACCGCAATGGTGTTTCGTTTTGCCCCCTTGTGGTAGGGCAACAAGGCATAAAGAAATGTAGGTTTGACTTAAGCGTTTTTTAGCAAAAAATTGGGAAAACCTATAGGAGGATTTTTTTTGTAGGCCCAAGCTTTGACTATAAGTTCGAATTCAATGCCTTTTCCGAACATGATCCTTTAGTTCATGAACACCTATTTTATAGTTTAGTTTTCGAACATGCAAGGGAATATTCTTGGGCAACTTGTGATTTGGCACCATTTTCCTTTGCACCCATGTCCTGCTACACCATTTTGGTTTTCATTGCATTGCACCTTGAATCATATGGCTACTTTTCACTTTCCTAGAAGACTACGACCTAGGTTAGGACCTTGGGCTTTTTCTAACTCCTTTAAGGTGGTTTTCCAATGCATGTCACACTTATCAGCAAGTGGTCCTTCCAAGATGGTTTTTGAACACTTTCAAGATTTTTTTCATTTAGAAAACTTAACAAGTGAATTCCTTTAATTATTTCAATTTTGTTTTCATATTGCATAAGGCCATATTCCACCTCAAATTACGTGTCCTTGGTGCGGCCTGCCTTTTAACCATGACCAAACCTTTAAGTGGAGTTCATCTTTTTGCAATGGGGGAAACATTATATTGGTTCACAAGCTATTCTTTATGCTTTTAATTTCATGACACCTTTGTAACACATTTTTCCCCACACTAATTCGAAGTTGTAATTAAAGGTGGTTGTGAAATAGTAATCCATGGCATCAGATGCACCTTGGACCTTCATTTCGACTAGGTTGTTCTACAATTGGACCTGGGAAATGCCTTTAATTTGGTGTCAAGAGGGGTCATATTCGAAGAACTTTGTGCAACAAATGGCGGCATCATACAAATCATCCCCTTTGTATGTACATTCTATGCATTTGAGTTTCCTTTGTTTTACAATCATTATAATCGTGAAGGCGATGTTATAGTCATCCCATATGCCATGGGGCCTCATCAAGGTGATCCCTTGGGAAGGGCATTATTCATTTTAGCTCACTTGAAGGCATTACATTATATAGTTAGTTGTTTCCCTTCTTGTTTATTTCCATCCATTATAGATGACACTCACATCATAAGTCCCCCTTCAATTATATTATCTGCATACGAACATTTTCAAACTGAACTTCGTGCAATAGGTTTTTTTTTCGAACTTTAAAAATTTGTAACATGGTCACCTTCCGGCCTACCACTTAATTTCAACACCCCATCCCATTTTACCACCCTATCAAAAGGAATTAGAGTCTTGGGAGTTCCATTGGGCACCTCGTCATTCACATCATCTTTCATAAAAAATGCCTTGGTAAAGGATGTTTGTCATGTGGACCTTTTTTAAAAAATGGGTGATGTTTAGGTAGCCTTTGGAATTTTAACTTATTGTTTCGTGCAATGGCCATCATATCTTTTATGATTCACACCTCTCTCCTCCACTTTCATAAAGTCCCTTATTTCCTTTTATTCATCCTTCTTTCAAGTGTTTAGGTGCCTTTTGGGTCTAGGATTTTTTGACAACCTTGATGGACCTTTAGCCCGTAAACAAGCCTCTCTTTTGATTATTTTGGCAACATTGGGCTCATATCAATAGCCACCATCACCCCAACAACCTATTTAAGGAGTTGGGTTTTGGTAGCTTCAATCATAGATATTAGGTTTATGGTTGATCAACTTCCCTTCCTTCTTGAAGCCTTAGCACAAGTTGACAACAACACCTTTTTTTCCAACACCTCAAGGCGACTTGTGATCTTTTACTGCCCCAAGCTCATGCATGTTTTCTTTTGTTTGAACAACTCATTGGGCAACAAATGGTTCAACTTAAAAATTCCATCTTGGAGTGTTTACACCATCATACCATTTCTAGCACATTTTTCGACATGATATTTGAAGTTCATTGTGTTCGCATTTTATCATGTTTTAACCTTGAGGTAAGGGCAATAATTCGACTAGTTTTCCTAGCCTTCCAATTATCTTCCCCAATTTACATAACATTTCATACGCAACTTGGATTACCCCATCTTTTTATTGCAAATATCCTTTGATGTGTGTGCACACATCATGTCAACCCTATGGGTATCCACCTCCTACGTTGTGCTCATGGCAACGAGTGCATGGGAACCCATGATGTAGTTTGTGACACATTTGTTGCCATTGCGTGAGATGCTAGCTTCCATGTGGGATGAAAACAATCATATGCACTTCCTTCAACCACATTCAATTCTTCAATAAGTTAACATTGTATTCATCAAAGATGGCATTCGCACCTTAACCAAGTAAATGCAAGCAAATTTACTTCCTTGATCTTGCACAATTCAAGGATTTATAGCCTCTGACACGTCTCAAGCAAAAAAAAAGAACTATCGCGACCAACACCCCACTAATCAATTCCTCCTTTTAACAATTGAAGTATTTGGGTATTTACACAAACAAGTTGATATTTTTTACACAATTGTACCAATGCCATTTGGAGCTTGAAAGGGCCAAAGGGCCTTCATCTTTGTGTCTTGATTACTTTCCTTCATCAAAAAATTTCAATCACATTGCAAAGGATGCAAGCTTCTTCCATCTTAAGTCGAACGATAATTGTAGGTTTAGCTACTTCCTGACTCCCATTCCTATAGGACACACCTCCCATCACCATGCCCGACCTATAGCAGGTGATTAGCTTTTGACATGGAGAAATATGGCTGACCTACTACAATGGTCAATTTTTGACATGGAGACATTTTGACATTTGGTTTGAAGTAAGTTGATGTTTTGTAAATTTTCCCTTTTCCTTTTTATTATTCCTTTGTACGTTTTCCAAATCTATGATGTGTTTATAAATAAAGTTTTGCAAGGTTACATCATCATATATTTTGATTATTGAAACTTGATGATTTTGTGTTTACTATGGGTTATGAGAAGGCTGCTTAACTGGTAAGCAAATTCTTGAACAAGTTTGGAAATAACAACCATGGTTCATATTAACCATAGACAAACTCTTTAAATAAAAGACCCAACCGTTGTATAATGAATGGGCATACAAGTGCATGAAATGCAACCTAATATCATCCATCAGTACATGATTTGTTAATTAAAAATAATAAATAAATAACAGAATCCAGACTTTTGGAATAAAAAGAAAAAAAAAAAGAAGTAAGAACGCCAAAGGCCATGATCAGTGTGTGTGTTTTTTTCGGGGCAAAAATTTGCCAAAAAAAATCCAGTGCAACTCATTCAAAGGATTTTTGTGAAAAAATATGCCAAAACCGTCAGGTTTCAGATTTATGAAATTGCCATATTTTGATAATAGGTTGAATTAGGTTCTAGCTGGTCGCCAAAATATAGTAGCAGTCTAAAAAAATTTCTACATTCCTTTCTGACCTGGCTAATTTCTCTTGAGAATGATCGCCAGTGTGGCTACATCACAAAATTGAAAAAAAATGAAAACCCTGGCGCCCATGACTTGGGGTTTCTGGGGTTTGGAGAATAGGGTTAGGGTTTGGTGTCGTTGCGAGAGAGAGAGAGAGAGAGAGAGAGAGAGAGAGAGCGAGCTTGAAGGAAGATGATGCAGTTCTGAGTTTGGGTGGAGCACGGCAGAAAGGACGCAACGAGAAGGAAAGGCTTCATGGCCCGTCTTTTCAAGGTCCGTATGCTCTACATTTCGTTCCGTGAGAATTTTCCGGCTTTACCGATCTCCTAGGTTTGCTCAAGAAGTTGAAAACACATCGTTGCAATTGTTGGGCTTTCATGAAGAAATCGTAAGCTTCTCGCGTTTTCTCGCGTATTGGTCGGAAATATCGCTCCATCATAAAACAAACGGCGCTGATGTCTACGCTCTGAATTTCCCTTTTTGTTTTGCTCCGGGGGGGTGTTTTTAACAACATTCGTGTTTTAGGGTTAGATGCGTGTATTGGATGGTGCGAGGGTTTTCTTTCTTCGGCTTCGTTGGAAACATTCTTGTGAACTTGTGGCAATTTTTCATATCATCTGCATTATGGCAAATTGCAGAATCCAGACCAGCTTTCTGCATATCGAGATCGCAGGTTTCTGGGAACGCAGGAGGAGTTTGAGCACGCGCTACGCACGTCAGTCACGGTGTATGTTGGAAACCTATCATTCTATACCACAGAGGAGCAAATCTATGAGGTCTTTTCACGCACTGGGGAGCTGAAGAAGATTATCATGGGTCTGGATAAGAACTCGAAGACTCCATGCGGCTTCTGCTTTGTTGTGTATGATCCCTAATCTCCCAAAAGAATGGTGTGAAAAAAAGCAAAGCATTATGATAGGTATCACTGTGTCTTGACTTAGCCATGGAAAATGAATGATTTCATGCATTGGGATTTGAGAGGACAGATACTATACAAGGGAGGATGCTGAAGAAGCTGTCAAGTACATCAGTGGGACAATTTTGGATGATCGACCTATTCGTGTGGACTTTGACTGGGGTTTCCAGGAAGGTCGACAATGGGGTCGTGGAAGGAGTGGGGGCCAGGTAGCTGCTTTTTCTCCTCTCTCTCTTTCTCTCAAATATGAAGCTGGCAAACACATTGTTTTGCTGTTTGGAGCAATGTTGGAGGCTTTTCGTACAGGCTGCTAATTCAATTTGGGCAATGTGATGTGGTTGCAGGTCCGTGATGAATATCGTACAGACTATGATCCTGATATCCTCTTTGTTGAAAATCATGACTCTTGGTGTTGCACTATGGTTTGCTAGTAAGCAGAGCACGTCTGATTTCAAGGTGGGACATGTTCATATACCTCTTTGTAGCCTTGACATGTAAGTAGTGCACGAAGAGGAGGCTATGGAAAACTAGTGCAGAAGGAATTGGAAGTGCGGAGACAGCTTGTGGACTATGAGAGCCCTGTTGGCATGGGGCCGGTTCCTTTTCCTGTACCTTCAAACAATTTCAGACGTGAGTATCATTCCTGTGATAGAGGAGATACTGTTGCAAAGAGTGTTTCTCCCATTGGCACTATGCCACTACTTTTTCTTGGTGTGGATTCACTAGAGTTCATAAGTACTGTAGGCTATGCTTTGTGAGTGCTTGCTGACATCATGACTGAGTCTTTCCATTACTTCCAGAAATGCAGTGGATAATCAGGATGCAGATTTTTCTAGAATTGTTTGCCAAAAGGTTTTAGCAGATTATTACTTAATTATCTACACCCACAGTCAGGAGCTGATGAAGACAGTGGGGAGTGATGGAAGCTAGTCACTACCATTAAGGTGATAGTTTGATACTTTGTTTGTGACACACAAAAGGTGATGACCATAGTCATACTTGTTGTGCTTGGTTTGGTTCAGCTGGAGCTGACACAATTGTTACCTCCAGAGTGCTATTGCAGAGTTTTCTCTGCAATCTCGGAGATAAGTTTATGAGGTCTTTACTTGTGGAACCACGTAACTCTTAATGTGGGCTAACTGTAATCTCTCTGTGTATGCATGGCTTCTTGTGCAGAGGGTGGTGGACAAGGTTATGGAGGTGGTCACAGAGGAAGAGGTGGGTTCTGAATGACTTGATCACAAATAGTGCCTGATGCACAATTCCCATCGGCAGTCTTATAAGCATGACTACTATGTTACAGGACAGGAAAGCATGCATTGTTTAGATATAATTGCTGTTCTTGGTGCATTACATGGTGTTTGTCTGCAAGTGTAGCTGTTTTTCAAGGAGGTCCTTACATGTAATTAAGGAGGGTTAGGGTTTTTGAGGTTTGTCTTGAGGATCTGAGTTGTGCAGAATGATGTGACAAAACAGTTTTTTGTGAGCTCTGATGACAGATGGCGGGCGGAAACGGCATAGAGATGATGATGCACCACCAGCTGATGGTGTGAAGAGAGAGGTTGACAGAGATCACAGGCTTGTAAGTAGATCAGGACATATCCTGGCAGTTATTCAAACTTTGCCTGGTCACAGTAACCTGTTGCACTGCTTGACCGGTTTCTGTCTTATGCAGGAAAAAAATCCTCGTTTCCGAGAGAAAGGGGACTCAGATGAGGAGGATGGTGGAAAGGCATAGTAGAGGTACCACTTGACTTATCTAGCTGTCTTGGAGTTCAGCTTCTTACACGCAATTTGCATGCTGTTCTGGTTGAACACTGTTAACAACTACATAGATTCTGGAGGAGTTCAGCTACACTTTTTTCTTGTTCGCAGGTGTAATTTATGAGGTGGCCCAGCTTGCACATTTGTCAGAATGTATGATGTCCCACTCTATCTTCCATATCAGAAAGCAGACCAGGCATCATTTTGCAAGCTGAAAGAGTACAGCTCCAGAAGAGGAGGCACATGCGAAATCTGGTGTTGACACTTGATACTTATTGTTGAGGATTGCTTGCTGTAGACTGGGGTACATTCCAATGCCTGGTATGTGATGGTACCACAGGGAATTGGGACCTTACTATTGTGACTGTCAGGTCCTAAGCCAAAGCTTGTATGGGACCGGGTGTGAATCATGGTTCCAACTTGCCTAACAAAAGATTGATGTGGGCCTTACAAGGTAAACAAACAACTGGGCTTTGTGATTCAATTTTGTCTGCTCCCCAAATTCTGCAATATAAGCACATTGAGACAGATCACAGTTTACCAAAACAATGGGTTTGGTTGTTGTCATTTAGCCAGAATGCTGTTCTTTTTTGGATTTGGGTTTGGTCTGGTATCAGGCAGTTCTTTGATTTTGTTTACCACCTTGTGATTTGGTTTGTGAAAGTTTTGAAGAACCAGCAGTTTTCATGAAAGAACAAGCAGTTCAGTGTGAGTTCTTTGATCAGCATTTCAAAAATGAGAGCTGCCCTATGCTGGTTTGGGCATTGTCATGATTACACTTATGATGCTCCAAATTATGAACTTTGAAGCCACACACATGAGTGAATTCATATGTTCCAAGTGTTTTAATGTTTAATAAAGAAATTTTCACTGCTCTTTTGTTCACAAAATTTGTTTCCATTCCGGAATTCTTTTACAGATAGTGAGGCTATTTGGATAGATGATGTTCACTGTGAACAATTTCCCAAAAGTTGGAGATTCACATGGATGTTGGCCAAGTTGAAATCATTTTTTTGGGAGGGTTGGTTGGGGGATGTTGTCTAAACAAAAGCGGGTTAAAGAATTTGAGGCCATTATCCTGAAGTCAAGGGATTGTCGAGGTCAACTAATAGTTTGGAAATGGAATCTTTGCTTGAACTTGCTTTATAATGCTCTCAAAAGTTGATGATACTTGGTGTTCATACTTTAAATGTCTATTATCACACTATGATAAACTGAATGTGTTATTAGTTTATCATAATGTGTTGATTGTATCTCATTTTCTATATGAGAAAATAGACATTTTAGCAAGTTTGAATTTGTCGAACGTGTCATAGAAAGTGTTAAAGTAGCAGCTAAGGTGAATATTGTTTCATGAAAAATGAAAATAGCCATCACCAGTTTTTTCTTTATGGAGATTTTTTTTTTTCAGAAAATGAGAAAAAACATGAAAATTTTCATCCCTATGCACGAGACTTTGTGAAGTTAGTTGTAATGTGAACCCTAACTTGGTGTTTAGATCCCTATTTTGTCCATTTATTAGATGTAGATAATGATTTTGTCACTTGATGTGTAGATCCTTTTGATGATAAATTATTGATATTATTGATCTCTTTTATGTTTGTGAAAAAAGTCTTGAAGTTATTTTAAGGTAGTTGTAATTATCTTTATTGTATATGTCTTCTTTGTTCCAATTTTTAATATAAAGTAACTGGCAATATGTTTCTCTAGTCTCAACTTTTGATCCAAAAGCTATAAAATGAATTATCACAATCCACTAAGGAAGTCACAAATATTCGTATGTAGAGTAGTAGAAGAAAATTATTATTGCATTGAATCAATGTAATAAAATTTTCTTTCATTCATTTCTAGTGATCATAATGATGTTTTATACTTGTTCATAATCCAGGTAACTTAAGTTACTGTACATTAATTTGTTAAACATGGATGGATATTTTACATCATGTTGTTTTAAACCAAACAACAGAAGTCAAATGGCATATGTAGGTATTATAAATAAAAATATTATGTTTAAGGTGTTGTAAAGGCAAACTAGCAATAAATAAAATGCAATATATCCAAAATGGACAATTTTTGTCAGTTTGAAAGTATTCTACCAAAGAAAAACCACTCAAATTTTATTTTTCTAGAAATGGTCACCAAGGAATTTGAAAATTCAACCTCCATCAATTGGATAACACCTTAAACACATGTCATTATAAGACAATATTTCAGGCATATGCCATTATGTTTATGGTATTATCTGATAATCTTTGATTGATTATGCCCATGGCAGGTCTGGTACCTGCACATCTTGAAATCTTCTACCAAGCGCATATTGTCTTGGGTTGAATCTGGGGTTGGGGACCAACTCAGACACCTGATATAAGCTCATGACCTTACTAAAAGGATTGTTCGAGGAAGGAGCATTATCAACAACACAGGAACTTTCATGGGGTGAGACTTTTGGGGGAGGGGCAGAAAGCCTAGACCTAAACAATTTCTTGCATCTAAAATATTGAGGAAGCTTCAACAGTGGCATGATGGCAAAGAGAGAAGGAACAGCAAGAGAATAATGGATTACATGAGGACATGTTGTATCCAATTGAAGTCCATATATGCTTGTGTCATTGACCCAAGCTTATTTTTTGGAACCTCATGTAAAGTTGATCACTCATCCAAATTCTATTTTGGTTGAAATGGGCTTAACTTTAGAGTTCTTATGGAACCTTGTTAAATTAATTTAAATTTAATTTTTAGACATGAAAATCATTCTGAATTCAGTAACTTTTGTTCTATTAGTTTGAAAATTGTGAAACAACAAACATTCACACCACCTCGTCAAGAGCTTTCTAATGGTACCAAAAATGGAGGAAGGCCCCACTATTTGTGAAGGTTATGACCTGATCACAAACAAACAAACACTTGTTAATATATAGATATACCATTCAAATTGAAATGAAAACCTCCATCCAACAAGTCATTCAATCTACCACACTCATGGAATGTTGAGGTTCATCCCTTCATCAGCCATCCTCTCCATTACCATGCTAACTCCACTACAACATTGCAACAATTGTTGATGGGTCTACCGTCGGAGGATTCATTAAGAATCACAGTAGGTTCCTATAGCAATTGGGAGAAGGAAGAAAGCAAATGAAGCTAGGGTTAGTTACCCTTGGAAGGCAGTCCACGCTGGGTTGAGTGCCATTGTGAAATCACAAGTATGAAAGGTCAAGATGCAGTAGAAAATCTGATGGTAGGATTGGGTGATTTTGGTGTGCAGATTGTGCTGAGACTCATCAACCTAACTAGCCCCAATGAATGTGCAGTGGGCGAAGTTATGTGCCCCTTATGAATTTAAGTGATCACCTGCTTGAAGGAAGAGGATTCTGGCTATACTTGAAAACCGCACCCAAAACTGTATCTCCTTCAATGCCATTTATGGCGACTGCCCCGTATTTTAATAGTTTATTTGGTGAATTTGGAAATTCCACCTGAATGTTCCTTTGGGTAAGTTGTCGAGTCAGAATTTGTTGCCAAAATAAAAGAAGTCTGACCAAAAGAGATACATACAATTGAACAAAATCATATCCCCAGTTGTCAAAATGCCCCAACCACAGGAAAGTACCTAAATTTGACAGTGAAGTTTGAACCAAAATTGGCGTAAGTACCTAATAATGCCCCCAATTTTCAAGGCTCCCATTATTTTTCAAAAATGACAGAGGCAAATCAAAATTCTAGAAGAAAATAGCAGTTCAGTTCAGTTGCTGAGCAAATCGAAGAAGGCAGGCCATATTGTCCTTATATAGAGTTTTGATGCTTGTGTACACACAAAAAACAAAGATTTTCCAGGCTACTCACTGGCATGACACTCCCACTCCCCATAATTCAGCCACCAATAATTAGCTGCCTTGGCACCCAAAAAAATCAACCCCATATTTTGGCAGATTTATAAGAATTTATTAGGTACTTGCTCAATTCTCAAGTGGTCAAATCACCTTAGGGTTTAGGCATTTAAGGTTTGTGCATTCTTGTTTTAAGAGTAGGTACCATAAGAGTAACTTTATATTTGTATCATGCTAACTGATTTTCTGCAGCAAGTCTTCTTGAAATTAAAGAGTGTCTAGTGTAAATCCCCAGCACAGGGCATTCCCAAAATAAGGGCCTAGATGAGGCCAAAGTCCAGTTTGGCCTCACATTTTGGGAATGGCCCTTACCAATGGGCTTTACCTTCGGTAAAGCACAAAGGTATGAGGTGTAAGAGGGGGAAGGTTCTTACACTTACTCCTTAAGACTGCAAGCAATCTTAGATCTATGAAATAGGCATAATTTCACTCCCTCCATTATGGAGTGGCCATAAAATCCCTCCTATTTTGGCTCTTTTTGAAGAGAGATAGATACTCATGAAAATAGGTGCCCTCCAAATACACTAGAAAATTTCTCAGATAGCTTTATGCATGTAGAAAGGATGTACATCAAGGCCATCAAAACAACTTTGAACATTTCTACTTACCCACAAATAATGGCCCTTTTCTTCCCCCCCACTTTTATGTGTGGGGAAAAGTATTTTCAACTGGTTTTGAAATCAAAATCACTTCGGGTCAAAACTCAAAACACCCCCACAAACTCACCATGTCCAAAACAAGGGTAGTTTTCACAAAATGAGACTGTTGCTTTTCAATGTTGTGCAAGCATTAATGGGCCGGAAAATTTCAACTTGACAGGCTGAAACTGACTCCAAACCAGCAGCAATCAATGCAGCCCGTCAAATGTATAGACAGTACTCTGAAAGTCTAACCCAACAAATATACGGATGGTACTCTGAACGACGGATCTCTGAAAGTAAGTAAATGGGATTGCAAGCAGAAGAGTTGTTCAAAATAATGGACAATAAAATTTTCAATCACAATCCACCATAAACATTAGGGTTATCCATAAAGTATGAAAAAGCCCGAGTGAGAACCTTGTCTTCTGTGATACAACTTAATATCCAAATATTTCTCGCAATAGTTAACCTAACTACAGTGTAAGTAACCACATGAAAGGCTAGTGTTTAAAAAAAAATTTGGCCCAATATTAACAACCTGACTGGCATTTTATTCTTTGAGAAAATTTTGCACAATTTTTCATTTTCAATGTAATTACGACCAACTCTTTGATTCGATTCTCCCCTCCTGACTACTACTTGAAGTTAGTGATCACCAGAGTGAAGAGTTATATATTGGTTGTGGTGATGATTGATGACCCATGGTCAAAATATGAGTATGTACTTTTGTTGTTGAAAAATTAGGGTGTTTTAAGTGTGGAGGCAAATCCATAAGTTATGTACATTTCAAAGTTTAAATATGCTGCCAAAGTTACTGACCCCTGGGGAAGACATGAGAGAGACCATCAATAGCCACACCAGTGAGGTGATAAGGTACATGCTGACAAAAATCAACCCCCCGCCCCCCATATCATGCAAAGGAATGTCCTCCAAATTCTGCAACCCTGATTTGCTCAGATTCTCTCTACACCAATTTGAAGTACTTGAAGAAACAAAGGTCCAAATGTAAATGGTAGGAACTTCACTTGATGCAAAGCTGATTGGGAAAGCTTTGTCGCCTTATTCCCAAACCAGAAAGGTACTTCTGTTTGTTTTTTTTGAGTGGAACACTGCAAAATGTATTCTATAGTAACAACACTCTAGTGGTTTTGTGTGGGAGTGTTATGCCCTAGTTGGTCGGTTATGGAGGGTATTAGATCTGCTTTAAAAGAATTCCTACCAACCTGGTATTGGATCTTCTTAAAGAATTTCATACTAGCCTGTTACTGGATTTGGATCTTTTTTAAAACTTTCATACCAGGCTGATTCTAGTGGTAGGGGTCCAAGGCTGATTTTTTTGTCATGTGAGGCAGTTATGACACTGGTATTGAGGTTGGTACAACCTTGGTATTAAGTTAGTATTACCTCAGGTCCCTATTAGACATGTCTTGGTATGAGGTTTGTATTACCCAATGTCCCTATCATGAAGGTACTGGTCGGAGGCTGGTATTGCCTCAAGCCCCTATTAGATATGTATTGGTATGAGGCTTGTATTACCTAATGTTCCTATCATGAAGGTACTGGTTGGAGGCTGGTATTGCCTCGAGTCATACGAGTCTGCTAAGTTCTTTTCTATATACCAGCGTTCCAACCTTTATACCTGCCCAACACTGATGAAAACCCCCAATTCTTTTGGTTGCATCCAAACAGTAGAAATTTATCATCCAATGGCGAAATTATGGTCTTTTGAGTCTAAAATGAAAGATTTGGCAATATGTTTTTTCTAGTCTCAACTTTTGATCCAAAAGCTATAATCAGCCCACCAAATCTTTCATTTTAGACTCTAAAAGAGGTGAGGGTGTTGTGGATGCTGGTTCACCTGGCTGGGTGGTTATTGGTTATTGTGAATTGAGTATTCACAAGAACTAAACCTTAAAACCCTAAACCCCTTGGGTTCTACAACTAGATCTGTGACCAGACTATGGTTCTTTCATTCTTCCCTCTATTCTAAAACACTGTTTGGATATGATCCCGGTGCGATGGTGCAGTTTGGTATCTATTTCTTTCCACTATGTAGAACTATTTGATTGATTGTCTGTTTGCAGGAGCACCCAGTTAGTTTGGGTCAGGTCCAGCTAGTTCCAATTAGGATGGGAAACCATTGACCTTGTAAAGCTTCAGGTCAGCATGCATAGCAAAAGCGAAGAAGCCCAGTTCCAGTCTCAGTTCTGTCAAATTTCACATTCCCAGTTTCCGTTCCAGTTTTCAGTTCTGGTTTGGTATAACCAGAACAGAACCTCTGATTCTATTATGCCATCAAAGAGAGTAACTGACCAATGCTGGTATGCACTCTGGTTTATCAATCCAAATGTGCACTTGAAAACCCGACAGAGTCATTTACTGTAAAGGATGTTCTTTAGTTGATAAAAGGCAAAGAGGGAATGTAAGGTGGCCACCCAGGTAGTAATTAGTAATTACCTCGTCTATACAATATTGTTACCCTGGACGTTTAGCTTGGGGCTGAATTTGGCCAAATTTTTGAGCAATGAAAAGGAATTATGTTTGTTGAATATTCAATCTCAGATTGATTTCCTGCTTGAAACCATCATCTTGAGAATTTTAGCCAAAAGAGTGCATAATGAGTTTACAAATGCCAAAAGAACCGCTAGATGGATGTTTTCTAGTGTATGTGGAGGGTGTGTTACCCTCAATAAAGTTTTTGCTCATTGTCACCTGATGGCACCTTACATGTAAGTTTCATCAATTTGAGGAGCCACCATATGTGTCCAGCACCTCCTTTTCTCTCAATTGAATCACAACCGCCAATTTGTAAAAAGAAAATTTTACCTGTTCTTTATGCCGCTGAAAGAACTTGAACAAGGCTCGTCAAGGAATTTGGGTCCTGGACTTTGGCGGCTCCTGCCTCAGGTTGGGTCCTCGTTCCCAGAACAACCCAGATCTCAGGTCCTTACCCTAAACAAATCATCTTACATCAAGTAGGTATGGTAAGTAGGCCAGAGTGAACCAACAGCCACCAACCCACCATGAGGGATGGATGGTAGGTGGACAGAAAACACTTTTTCTCATTGGGTTCCAGTTCTCTAGCTAACCAGAGTGGGTGGTTAAGTTGCAGTTTTTACTACCTACCTGCTGATAACCCAGTAGCTGATAACCTTGGCACTAACCATTTACATCCTACTTATCCACTGCAGTAGTCAACTACTGTAATCCCCTAAACCCTCCTCCTGGAACTATGTTATACATGAAAGTTACCAAGGTAAACCCAATGTGAGATTCATCCACAACTTCATTCATGACAGGCGTCCAATGTGGATGGTGCACTGTTTGGGCATTGGCCGGGTATGAACATGGTGGGTGTCCTATACTTGGTGACATTAGGGTTTCTAGTAGTACTAGCCAGTGAGTGCAGCTTTCAAAGTGATGTGAAAAATGAAAAAATTGATGTCTTCTCAATGTACCTGCACAGTAAAGTGTACTTAATCTAAACCTAATACAATTGTTTAATTACTACCCATTTGAAATGTTCAAGTCCATGATGTGTGGGACAGTACTCTAGGTCGAATAATTTCGGGGTGTTACCATGTTTGGCCATATCGCACATGGTACATCGATTATAGGAGAATGCTCCTCTGTGCAAGGTGGTTTCAAGATCATTGTGTAATGGAGTGGAGTTCTTTCTGGTGAATTTTTTTAAATGGTTTATAAAAGAGTACCTCTTTTGGGCTTTTTTTAGTCTTCAAATTTTGATATTGATTTTTTTGGGGGGAAAAAACTGCCAGGTTGTTGTACATTATTTTCCAAATGTTAGCCAAAAATATTGAAGGATGCTTAACTTTTTAAAAACTTTCATAACCAAATTTATCTTATGGATGAATGCCACTTCAGCTACTTCTTTGGTGGCTATTGATGAATGATGGAATGGCCATTGTGAGGTTTGGAATAGTCAAGGCTAGTTGTGCAAAGCTAAACTTGGAAGGTGACCAAAGAAGTTTAATATAACACCCTCATCAACCTATTGTGTGATCACTGTTTCTCTTTGTGCAAATTTTCACTACTTGGCTGGTGACCCAGAAAAAACAGTGAGGACCTTACATAGGATTTTTTTGGCAAAAGTGGGCCAAAGTAGCCATATTGAGAGGAAAAATAAAACTGAACTTGCTATAATTAGACAATTAGTGCCAACATGTAGCCAAAAAAAACATAGCAAAGAATCCTAATTTTTTCTAAAGTCCTCTCTTTCTTCTAGCCAAATTTAGCTAAGACTTATTAAGAGGATGACTGCCAAAACTACACCAACATACATGAGAATGGATATGGAAATTGCTAACATATTCAACATAACTCTCTTTTTTTTTTGGTCGTTGAGAATCATACGCTGATTCAGTGAGCATGAATGTAGAATGTCGAAGAATATACGAAACCCAGAAATAGCCGTTAAGCACTTGAGTTGTTCCAACTTGGAGCCAGTGATGAAGGAGCTGGCCCTATAATAGGTGACCTAAAAAAGTAAACTGGCCAAGCAGCTATGCACATAGCATACCGTTTGCCTAACAGTCAGTGCAGCCAACATACAAAATCACACTAATGGGAAAGATGAAACCACTCAAAGAAAGATTCTGATATAGCCTTTTGGGGCACATGAGTGAACAAACCAAAGTAAGAAAGTGGCAAAACCAGGCAAAGAAAACCTGAGCTCTGTACTCCAACGATACCATTACAAACCTGAGCTTCGTATTCCAACAATACCATCTCTCTTCGGCTGATGGATGATGATTTATTTCGCACCGTATCTAAGACCATCTCCAGTGGCAGCCGTTAAATGGTCAGTATGTCAAAAAAATATTATGAAGTCAGTGTCATAATGGTATCAAAATGGGGGTAATTCTTGTCAATATACGTAGGATACCCTGGGTGTCAAAGGACCTTTGGAAAGAAAATGATTACCTTACGAGCTTGGTAGGCCATAGTGATTTGGCCACATATCGACCGCTATTGATTGGCCCATGTGTGATGTTTGAATGTTCCATCAGCGTATACCTATCATCCAATGTTTATCATGTATGGATGAGGAAGGTGATACTGCCCCATGTACAGTGCATCAATGCAGATGCTGTAACAACCTTCTTAAGCAATCCCAGGCCAATGCAATGAGTGGGCAGTGAATAATTATGCCCTGTTATTACTAAGGAATTCAATGTTGGTGGTTGCACCAAGAATATAGGCCTCTCTAAACTGGAAACCTTAAGTATTTATGTATTTTTTTCCAATTTTGTGATGTAGCCAAACTGGCAATCTTCAAGAAGAAAATTTAGCCAAATTTGGCTATAGAACAGATATGAAAGTCAAAATTTAAGAATCCTTTTATATTTTGACTACTTTGCTGCACCTGCTGTAAACAGTTATTAAGGGAAGTTTTTGAAATCTGGTGAATGAATGTCTTTTTTAAGAACAAAAATCCTTTTTTTTTGTTGAAATCATATTTTTCCTGTTAATGAAAGTGGAAATTAGCCCCAGAAGAAAATACTCATCACATTTTTGTTAAAGCAAATATAATTCAGCTTAAGGTGTTGGGAAAGACAATTTTTTCTTTCTGGGTGCTATTTTCTCCTAGTCTAAAATGTGGTGGCCACTGCCATCCATTTTGTCAGGAAAGTTTCGGCTTTCATTCTCCCCATTTCTCAAAAGAATAAATCAGGAAAACAAAAAGCAAACAAAAAAAAGGCTGTGAATGCGAAAAGGGTTATTCTGGATTGGGGTTTCCCAGCCAGGGTCAACCAGCACCACCTACACTGGTACCTTCATCTAGACCTCAAGACCCAGATTTAGGGCCACTTTAGACGAGGGTCCAAGAACGTTCAGGGTCCAACGAAACATAAATTGGACCCAAGAGCTTTAGATGAGGGTCTGAGAACAAAAAGTGATAAATTGAGGCTAAACCTACATGGCACCTGTTTTGAAGGGAAAATCAATGGGTTGGGACCAAAAAGCAGAGCTCTGAAGGGAGCTCATGATTTGAAGAACCAAGATGCAAGCTATAGTCCAAGGCAGGATCCAACTCAAGGATTCAATTTTGCTTCAAAATTGGTTCCTATGAATCTGGACTTTGGGCCCTCATCTACAGTGGGCCTTACTAGTTTCACCAATGGCAAACATTATAAGGCACACTTATAATGTTTAGAAGCAACCCAAAAAAATTGGGTTTTTTTTCCCCCAATGGTACCCGTGTAAGTGCCAGTTCAGGCCTCAAGGCGTGTTTTCCCAAATGAGTGACTCAACAATTCCAAAATCAGAAAATAATGCTACTTCTTCAATTGGCTTGTGGGCCCAGAAATTAGGAAAAATGACCTAGGTTAGGTGCCAATATTGACCAAACAAGCTGCGATGTCAGGGGCGGGGAGACGTGGGGTCTGGTGATATTCTTGCATATCATGATTAGGTATAGGATTTCTGGCCATCCATTTTTCAAAACTATACTAGTCTCAACGGGCAACCACTATGTCCGAGATCGATGCATTGTTGTTTGATCCTCTTGTTTGATCCTCTTGGCAAACAAGAAATCCTGATAAACACAGGAATGTTGGATTTTGTATTGTGAGGCTAGGTCCAGACAGTTATTGTGCACGACATGAAGAATGGGTTCATTGGGGTTAATCAAATCATCCACACCATCGAAATTGCCTTTGGAAGTGATGAAATGAGAGACCACCTTATTGTGAAAATATTACTTGAACAAAGAACCTGTTGTGTTTTTAGTGAAAATTGTGTTTCGGGCAAAACCACAAAGAACCTGTTGTTTTCTTAATGAAAATTGTGTTTTGGGCAAAACCACAAAGAACCTGTTTTTTTTAAAAAAGAAAATTGTGTTTCAGGCAAAACCACAAAGAACCTGTTGTTTTTTTAATGAAAATTGTGTTTTGGGCAAAACCACAAAGAACCTGTTGTTTTTTCAATGAAAAGTGTGTTTTGGGCAAAACCACAGAAGTGCATTATTTTTCCCCCACTTCCTAATAATTTTGGTTGGTACACAATATTATTTTTTCAAACATTAGTTCACCAAAAGGTGTCTTTCAAAATAATTTATGCTCAAAAGGACTATTTTTAAAAAGTCTTTCCTTTGCATGAAAATATTGCATGAACCAGAAGAAGGGTTGCATGGATTTTTCCCACCATTCAGATTTAGCCAAATAAATAAATGTTACAGCACAAGAAGTGCGCATTATTATCCGTGACTCTAGGTGTGCAGATTTGTTCTGTACAAAAAAACTGCTGGACCATTTGCTGAGCAGTCCAACAATTACATTCCATAATTGCCAAATTGTGATCCACCAATTATGCACTTTTGTCCTCAGCACACCACCCAACAAAATTTGTGGACTGCAAATTAGGTGCAACAGACCCAAATAATTTTATCATATTTTTAGCAACCAAAAAAAAAAGAAAAAAAAAGGTGAACTTTAGGCCACGATGCAAGCACAAAACTGTAGCAGATGTTCAACATTAAGATTGCCAAATACTGACACCATTGATAATTACTGCAGTTTATTCCATCTGGACTATGGAGTAACTTACAATTTCACAAAGGAATGAAGAGCTGAAAATTGGGATTAGGAAAAATTCTGATTTCAATTAGCAAAAACCAAAGAGTACAAAATTCTCTGTATAAATGTACCATACATGAAGTTCCAATTCATATCCTAACTCTGCTTAAATCATGTATGGTACATTACATACATGTACATTTGTAAATACTAATGTGTATAATATTGCCACAAATATAACCCTCCAAATGAAACAGCTAACATGATTTTGATATTTAATAGTTGCATTAGTATTCAAAGAGCATGGGTTTGCTTTATGACTAGTTATTGTCTTACTACTGAGTGAACATTCTCTTTGTGTGATCAAAACTGACCAAAAAGGGTTTCCCAATTCTCTCCACTTTGTTCAAACTCCTTCACAACCCCCACTCCCATATGGAGAACAAATTATTATTTCAAGACCATTGAACAAATGTTTTTTTTTTCTTTTTCTATTTTGCAGTTTTGTGTGGTAAGTGGTCCAATGATTATCCACAATAGGAAATTAGCCATATTTTATGAATCCTGCCATATTTTGGCGACCACATGCTGGAACCTGTTGTCTAAATTTGATGATTTCAAAACAAGTTCCCTCAAAATCTGGTACCTTTGGGCCATTTTTTTCCCCCAAAAAATCCTTTGTATGAGTAATCATAATGACTTCTTTTTTGGGTTGCCATGATGCAAAATTTTGCCCCCAAAAAAAATGCTGCACGATTGAGCTGATACAGATCACTTTCCATGAAACACAAAGAAATTCACACCCACATGTTTAAGATGATAACACATTTTTTAGACAAGCGACATGTTGAAGTCTTGTGATCCATTGACCAAAAACTTGTGATTCAAAACACACACACACACACACACACACACACA